>TBL_comb47_HYPODRAFT_10006779_pt1 | contig 12274 bp, 10 predicted proteins | sample TroBogypolimnion_40_FD_10682 | JGI IMG/M metagenome (IMG submission 10682) | reverse complement strand
ACGGCGTCCGCGACCACATCGTCGAGACCCTCCTGACCGGCAACCGCGTCAACCTCTTCGGCCTCGGCACCTTCGAAGTCCGTGCCACCAAGGAGAAGATGGGCCGCAACCCCAAGACCGGCGAGAGTATCAAGATCCCCGCCGGCCGCAAGGTCGTCTTCAAGACCGCGAAGGGTCTCAAGGACCAGATGTAGGTTCGTTCAGGAGCTGCAAACCTGCGGTTTGCAGTTAGACAAAGGCCGCCGTAAGGCGGCCTTTGTGTTTTCTGGGGGAAAACCACTGCCCGCGCAGCGGGCAGCTACCTCCAAATCGCAAAGCGATTTGGAGCCAAGCCTACGACCCAAACTCGGAAGGACTCAACCCCTGAAGGTACCGCGTCAGCAGCCTCAGCTTCGCCTGGGGAGCCCGCACCTTCTTCTGATACACCGAAAAGCGGTCCTCCGCAGGCTGGATGCCTGGGAAGAGGGCCAGCAGGTCGCCGCGCTCCAATTCTTCCAGGACGCTGTAGCGGGGCACCAGGAGGACGCCCATGCCGGCGACGGCGGCGTGGATCATGGCGCGGATGTGGTCCACGGCCAGGATGCGATCCAGCTGGGGCTGGTCCTGGCCGTGGGTGGCCAGCAGGAAGCGGTTCCACCAGGCCCCGGCCTTGTCCAGGGAGAGCACGGGCACGCGGCCCAGGTCCTGGGGCTCCTGCAACCGGTGCAGCTCCTGGAAGGCTGGGGCGCAGGCCACCACGTAGGTCTCGCGGAAGAGGGGCAGCTTCTTGAGGGCGGGCAGGGGATGCTCCTGGCAGTCGATGATGAGGTCCAGGTCGTCGCGGAGCAGGGGGGCGAGCAGGTCCTGGCTGAGGGCGAAGTCCAGGTCCAGGTCCGGGTGGGCGGCCAGGAAGGGCTGCATGTGCTTCATGAGGATGCTGCTGCCGAACTCCACGGTGGTGCCGATGCGCAGGCGGCCTCGGGCCAGGCTCTGGTGGCGGCGCAGGTCGTCGGCGGCCCCGTCCAGGAGCGCGAAGACCTGCTCACAGGTCTGGTGGAGGCGGCGGCCCTCCTCCGTCAGGCCCAGTTCCCGGCCCCGGCGGGTCAGGAGGGGCACCCCAGCCAGATCCTCCAGCTTGGCCATGGCATGGCTCACGGCGGATTGCGTGCGACCCAGGCGCCGGGCGCACTCCGTGAAGCTGCCCACCTGGACCAGGGTGAAGAAGGTTCTGAGTTGGGGGAGGTCGAGCAGGGCGTCCATGACATGAATCATATTCATGATTCATGTTAGAAAAATGAATTTTATAATTGAAACTTTTAGCGTTACTAATGATGGTTGGAGGTGCGGTATGCAATCGATTCTTGAGATGCTCGGCATTGGTGCGGTGAATCCTGGGGGCTTTGGTGGCACCTGGGGCGGCAGCGGCAAGGCGCAGGTGGTGGTCTCTCCCATCAATGGCGAGACCCTGGCCACGGTCACCAATGTCACCCCGGCTGAGTTCGATGCCATCCTGGCCAAGAGCCACGCGGCCTTCGCCTCCTGGAAACTGGTGCCCGCCCCCAAGCGCGGCGAGGTGGTGAAAGCCATCGGCGACGAGCTGCGCCGTCAGAAGGCCGCCCTGGCCGAACTGGTGACCCTGGAGATGGGCAAGACCCTGCGCGAGGGCCTGGGCGAGGTCCAGGAGATGATTGACATCTGCGACTTCGCCGTGGGCCTCTCCCGGCAGCTCTACGGCCTGACCATGCCCAGCGAGCGTCGGCAGCACCGGCTCCAGGAGCAGTGGCACCCCCTGGGCGTGGTGGGCGTCATCACGGCCTTCAACTTCCCCGTGGCCGTGTGGAGCTGGAACACCGCCATCGCTCTGGTCTGCGGCGACACGGTGCTCTGGAAGCCATCCTCAAAGACGCCCCTGACCGCCATCGCCTGCACGAAGATCGCCGAGAAGGTCCTGCGGGACTTCGGCTATGACCCCGCCATCTGCAGCCTGGCCATCGGCAAGGGCAGTGATATCGGCGACCTCATCAACACCGATCCGCGGGTGGCCCTGGTCTCCTACACGGGCTCAGTCCCGGGCGGGCGCCACGTGGGCAAGCTGGTCCAGGAGCGCTTCGGCCGCCACATCCTGGAACTGGGCGGCAACGGCGCCGTCATCGTGAGCGAGAAGGGGGATCTCGAGATTGCCCTGCGTGCCATCTACTTCGGCGCCATCGGCACCTCGGGCCAGCGCTGCACCTCCACTCGCCGCGTCATCGTCCACCGCTCCCTCCACGCCACCTTCCTGGAGCGCCTGGAAGCCCTCTACGCCAGGACCCCCATCGGCGACCCCCGGCAGAATGAGATCCTCATGGGCCCCCTGGTGGACCAGGGCGCCGTGGCCACCATGGAGGCAGCCATCGCCGCCATCAAGGCCCAGGGCGGGCGCATCGTCTGTGGCGGCCAGCGCCTGGACCTGCCTGGCGGCTGCTACATCAGCCCCTGCATTGCCGATGTGGCCGGTGACCTGCCCATGGTGCAGGAGGAAACCTTCGCGCCCGTGCTCTACGTCCAGGCCTATGACAGCTTCGAGGAAGCCATCGCCCTCCAGAATGGCGTGCCCCAGGGCCTCTCCAGCGCCATCATCACCAATGACCAGCGGGAGAGCGAGCTGTTCCTCTCGGTTGCGGGCAGCGACTGCGGCATCGCCAACGTGAACACCGGCACCAGCGGCGCCGAGATCGGCGGGGCCTTCGGGGGCGAGAAGGAGACCGGGGGCGGTCGCGAAAGCGGCTCCGATGCCTGGAAGGCCTACATGCGCCGCCAGACCAGCGCCATCAACTTCAGCGGTGGCCTGGAGCTGGCGCAGGGAATCACGCTGGAGCTATGAGCGGTCGAAAAGTGGGGACGTCATTCGCTTGGCGGGGCTTCCCGTTAAGCTGGTCACCGCCCTTCTTTCTTCCGAGTCGCCCTGTGCCCGGGTACACCCTGCCTGAACAGCCCAAGGAAGCTCCCACCGGCCCCGCGCAGAGGCCGGTGGGTGGGATCGTCCCCGCAGGCCTGGCGCAGGTGGCCCGGGGGCTGCTGGTGGGCACCTGGTCCCTGCTGGCCCTGGTCCACCTCTGGCTGGAGCCTGCCCAGCGGCCCCGGATCTGGTTCCCGGGCTACCTGGTGTTGGCCCTCCTCGCCTGCCTCAGCATGGCCTATCGCTCCCTGCGGACCCAGGGCCGGGAGCGGCTGGCCTGGGCCTTGCTCGCGGGTTCCGCCTTCCTGGATATCCCGAACCTCTCGCTCCAGCTCCTGCAGGTCCAGGGCCACCTGGGCTGGGAGTGGATGATCCATGCCGTCAGCCTGCTGAACCTGGGGACCGGCCTGCTGGTCCTGCTGGGCGTCCTGAGCTTCCCCATCGGCGCGCAGCGGGGCGGTATGTTCCGGCGCCGGGCTTTGGACGGCCTGCTCTTCGCCACCTCCGTGCTGTTTCTGCTATGGGTCATGGGTGTGCAGGGCTCCCTGCGCGCAGCGGCCCACGGCATGGGCCTGCGGGTGCTGGCGAACTTCCTGAACGCGGCCCTCTTCGGGGGCGGCCTGATCTTCGTCACCTCGTACAACCCAGACCGCGCCCGGGGACCCCTGGGCTGGCTGGCGGGCTCGGCCCTGGCCTGGCTGGCGGCACTCTCCGCCTGGACCTTCCTGGGCCTGCCCGATGCCTTCGCCCGGGAACCCTGGGTCCTCCTGGCGGGGGCCATCCCCCTGTTCCAGGGGCTGGCCGCCTGGTCCTCGGCGCCGGTGGATGGCAGCGACGGTACCAGCGAGATCCAGCGCCGGGTGGCCCGGCAGCTGCCCTACTTCCCCGTGGTGGCGGTCCTGGTGGTACTCGCCCTGTTGCTGCCCTGGGTCTCCCTGAACCTGATGCGGGGCGCCTTCGGCATCTTCCTGGGCATGGTGGTCCTGCTGTTGCTGCGCCAGCTCCAGGCCATCCGGGACCTGCAGGCGGCCCGCCGCACGCTGGAAGAGCGGGTCCAGCAGCGCACCCAGGCCCTGGAGCAGGCCCAGGACACCCTCCTGCGCACGGAGCGCATGAACACCCTGGCCCTCATGGGCGCGGGCCTGGCCCATGACCTGAACAACCTGCTCAGTGCCATCAAGGGCTCCGCGGACCTCGCAGCCATGAACATCGAGGAAGGGCGGCTGCCTGCGGAGGCGGACTTCACGCGCATCTCCAAGGCTGCCGATCATGCGGCCCTGCTGACCCGGCGCCTCATGGGCTTCGTGCGCCGGGAGCCGGAGGACCTCGGCGCCCTGGACCTGGGCCAGGAAGTTCGCGAGCTGGAGACCACGCTGCGGCTCCTGCTGCCCCGGACGGTGGCCCTCAGTCTGGAGTCTCTGGAACGAGAGCCCCTCCGGGTGAAAAGCTCCAAGCTCCGCGTGGAGCAGATGCTCGTGAACCTGGTGGCCAACGCCGGGGATGCCATGCCCGGGGGTGGCACCCTCAGGGTGCGGACGGGCCTGACGGCCACGCAGCCGGTCGAAGTGAGCCTCGAGGTCATCGACACCGGCACCGGAATGTCTCCGGAAACCCTGGAGCGGATCTTCGAACCCTTCTTCACCACCAAGGCCCCCGGCAAGGGCACGGGCCTCGGCCTGCCCTCCCTTAAGGCCATGGTCGTCCAGGACGGCGGCCGCATCGAAGTCAGCAGCCAACCGGGGGTCGGAACCTGGTTCAGGATCCTCTTGCCGCGAGTTGGATAGAGAAACTGATCGAGCACTAAGCCTGAAAAATCACCCACCACTGATAAGGTGGATCACCTTCACCACGGCCTTGTCCGGGACGGCAGTGGTGTCGTAGTCCTGCTTGGTAATCAGGGTGTCGTTCACGTGGATGATGAGCATGGGGAAGCGGTAGTTCTTGGCGCGCAGGATGTCCCGTACAGTCATGCCCACCTGCCAGGCCAGCGGTTCCTCATTCACCAGGATCATGGAGATACCTACCCTTCCGATTTTTCCGCCCTAGCAAATCGGCCGCTTTCGCGGCCGATTTGCTAGAGGTGCTGCTTCACCACCGCGACCACTTCCGGGAAGGCGTCCAGGCCCAGCTCCTGCAGGCGAGCCAGGGTGGGCACGCCGTCCAGGGTCCAGCCCCGGCGGGTGTAGACGGCGTCCATGAGCTGGGAGAAGCGCCCCGTGCGCCACTCGCGGTGGAGGGCCATTTTTTCTTCGGTGCTCTTGCCCTTGGGGTCGAGGCCCATCTCGGTGACGATCTGCTGGTCGTAGCGCTCGGCCCGGGACTCGTACTCTTCCTTGGTAACGGGGCCCAGGGAGCGGTAGGGCGCGGCGTCGTGGAGGCGGAGCCCCTTGCCCATGCGGATGTTGAACACGCGCTGGAAGTTGTAGACCTTGGCGGACTGTCGGATCAGCTCTTCCTTGTCGATCTGGATGCCCGTGGTGGCGCTGAAGAGGTCCACGTAGTTCTGTACATGCTCGGGCACCTTCTGGGGCTCGGGCTGGGAGGCGTTGTCACTGGGGACCACGTCGTTCCAAGGCAGCTTGCAGAAACCGTTGAGGCCGAACCAGGTGCGGAAGAGGGGGAAGTAGTAGAGCGCTTCGGCCTTGTCCTCGAAGGTGGGCAGCTGCTTGTTGACCATGTCCATGAAGATCAGCCAGGCCTCATCGTGCTGGGGCCCCTTGTTGGTGAGGGCGTAGCCGCCCTGCTGAGCCAGGCTCTCCTTGGACATGTACTGGGAGTACTCGAGGCCCTTGTTCTCCATGCCGATGTCGTTGATGAGCTGGGGATCGCCATAGCAGTTCCGGATGAAGTATTCCTTCATCTTCTTCACGCCCATGCCGGCGATCTTGCCGAAGCCTTCGCCCCGGGCCATCTGGTGCATCATCTCCAGGTCCGCCTCGGCATTGCCCCAGGTCATCTCCAGGCCCCCGGTGCGCTGCTTGTCGAGGATGCCGCGCTGGTAGCACTCCATGACAAAGGCTGTGAGGGTGCCATAGGTGATGGTGCAGATGCCGTAGGTGTCGCAGTAGAAGTTCAGCTCCAGCAGGTAGTCGGGATCGAAGACGCCGCAGTTGGAGCCCAGCCCCGCAGCGTTCTCGTATTCGGGGCCATCCACGGTGACCATGTCACCCTTGTAGGGACCGGTCTGGAGGATGAGGCCGTCAGCGCCCTTGGCGCAGGCCATGGAGCAGCCGTACCAGCAGCCGTCCACGGTGACCTGGGTGCAGCGCTGCTGCCAGTAGCTGGAGTCGATGCGGTGCACGTCCTGGTGCGAGCCGTACTGGAAGTTGTGGACGGGCAGCAGGTCGTAGGCGTCCATGATCTCCACGATGTGCGCCGTGCCGTTGCGCCGCATCATGCACTGGTGGGGATCATTCTCGCGGATCTCCTTGTGATACTTGATGCCGGTCTTGGCGATGGTCTTGGGGTCGGCGGGGTGGTTGAGATCCCCGGCCACCTTGGGCCCACGCACCACCAGGGCGCGGATGCGCTTGTCCCGGAACACGGTGCCGATGCCGCCCCGGCCCGCCTGCTTGAAGCGGACGCACTTGCGACGGCGGTCATAGAACGAGAAGTTCAGCATGCCGATGAGGCTGTGCTCGGCGGCAGCGCCCGTGGAGACCACGGAGATGTTGGGCAGATCGGCCTCGTCCTCGGCGTAGAGGTGGGTGAGCACCTCGCCCAGCACGTGGCTGTCCACGGGGCCCAAGGGGGCTTCCTCCACGCGGATGATGCCTTTCACGCCGTCGATGAAGAGAATGACGTCCTTGTTTGCCTTGCCCTGCAGCTCCAGGGCGTCGAAGCCCGAGAACTTGAGCAGGGGGCCGAAGTAGCCGCCCACGTTGGAGTCAATGGGGATGTCCGTCTGGGGTGAGAGGCTCACCACCAGGGACTTACCCGTGCCCGCGTACTGGGTCATGCCCGCCACGGGGCCGGGGCTGATGATGATTTCGTTCTCGGGGTCGTTCCAGCGGGTGGTGGGCTTCACCGCGTTCCAGAGGTGGAAGAGACCGAAGCCGCGACCGCCGATGAAGACATCCTTCATCTGCTGGGTGACGGGCTTCTCCGTGATCTCCAGCGTGTCCACGTTCACGTAGAGGCTGCGGTTGTTGTAGCCCTTGTCCGGCAGGCTGGGGGTGTAGGTGATCTCCTTGAGCACCTTCCGGTCGGCCTTGATGGCCGCGAGGCCATCCAGGTACTCGGTGCGCTTCGTGTGATCGATGGGCATGACCTTGGTGGGATCGAAGACGAGCTGGCTCATGGGTACCTCAGAGGATCCGGGCGGCCGGTTCAGGCACGTCCACGATGGAGAGGGCCCCGTGGGGGCATACCTTGACGCAGATGCCGCAGGAGGTGCACTTGTGCGGGGTGATCCAGTCGGAGTTGTGCATGAAGGCCTCCTTCTCGCAGAAGCCGATGCACATGAAGCAGCCCACGCAGACCGTCTTGTTGAGGATCACGGCGCCCAGCTTGTTGCGCTTGAGGGCTTCCGTGGGGCAGACCACCACGCAGTCCCCACACTGGTCGCAGAGCATGGCAATCCCGCCACCGTCCTCGTAGGCCTTGATCTGCAGGGCGGCCTTGGCGGGATCGTCCACCTTGAAGACCTTCACTGCGCACTCAAGTTCACACTCGTGCTCGCAGTTGCGGCCCGCATCGCATTTCTTGAAGTCGATCACCAACTGTTTCATGGCGCGGACGCCTCCGGTCGGGTTAGGGGCTGTTACGGAATGATCAGAGCCTTCTGTTACAGCCCCTTATGTCGCGGGTGCCTCAGAACGAAACGGTTGTTTCTCGACAGCGACGTAGGGGAAAGCAACAGCACAGAGGGAAGGCGGAGCCATCCCTATAGCTGAGGCTAGGCCCGGGCCCCTCCGGTCGCAATGGCTGCCGGTCACAGTTCGGTGTCGAGGCCCTCAGTGCGGATGACATGGACGGCCGTGGCCTTGAAGGCGGCAACAATGGCCCGACCCGGTCGGAGATCAAGTTCTGACAGGGATTGGGGCGTCACGTAGGCCGCCAGGAAGAACCCGCAATCCAGCTCGATTTTGGAGAAAGGCCCCCGGGGTATGACCTTGGTCACAGCCCCCGGAAAGGCATTGCGGGCGCTGCTGGTGTTATCAGTTTGTAAAGACAGGGCCACGTGCTCCGGGCGCACGCCGATGAGCACCGTCTGGCCAGGCTGGGCCTCGCCGATGGCCACCAGCTCGCGGTCCGCGGGGCCCTTGCGGAGACGAAGGGACAGGAGTCCATCCTGGCAGCTCAGCACCTGCCCCTTGAGCAGGGTCTCCATGCCCACGAAGGTGGCCACGAAGGGATCCTCCGGGTGGTTCATGACCTCGCGCAGGCCCCCCAATTGGAGGATCCGGCCCTCCTTCATGACCGCCAGGCGGTGCGCCAGCCGCGCGGCCTTGCTCTGGTCGTGGGTGGCCAGCACCGCCGAGGTGCCGGTCTCCGCGAGGAGGCGGCCCAGGTCTTCGATGAGATCCTCGCGGGTCTGGCTGTCCAGAGAGGAGAAGGGCTCGTCCAGGAAGAGGAGCTCTGGCTGCAGCACGAAGGCCCGAGCCAGGGCCGTGCGCTGGGCCTCACCCCCGGAGAGCTGGTGGGCGGGGCGCTGCAGCAGGGCGCCCAGGCCCAGGCGCTGGGCCCAGTCCTGCACTCGCGGTGCGCGCTCGGCGGCGCTCAGGCCGCGCAGCTTCAGGCCGGACTCGATGTTCTGCGCCACGGTGGCATCGAAGAGCAGGGGATCCTGGAACACCATGGTGGTGCGGCGGCGGAAGGCCTCCCGGTCGGCGCGGGACCGGAGGGGGGTGCCCTTGAAACTCAGCTCGCCATGCGTCGGCGCAAACAGGCCCGCCAGGCTGAGCATGAGGCTGCTCTTCCCGGCGCCATTGGGCCCCATGAGGGCCAGCACCTCTCCGGCCCGGAGGTCCAGTTCCGGCACATCGAGCACAGGGACACCGCCCCGGTCCAGGGCTAGATTTCGGACCTGGAGGAGGGTCTCGCGGCTCATGAGCGCCGTCCCCGCTGCTGCAAGTGCGTGAGCAGGGCATTCACCCCGAAGGCCAGGATCAGGAGGATGAAGCTGAGGGCGAAGGCCACGTCGAAGTTGCCGCGGCTGGTCTCCATGACCGTGGCGGTCGTGAGCACTCGGGTACTCCCTTTGAGGTTGCCGCCCACCATGATCGAGGCGCCCACTTCCGAAATGACCCCGCCGAAACCCGCCATGACCGCCGCCAGCAGGGGCAGGCGCGCCTCCTTCAGGAGGAGCCAGACCATCTGGGGGCGCGTGGCGCCCAGGGAGAGGATCTGGAGGCGCAGGCCCGGGGGGAGGTGCTGCAGGGCGGCCAGGCCCAGGCCCGCGATGATGGGTGTGGCGATGACCGCCTGCGCCAGGATGATGGCCGCGGGCGTGTAGAGGATGCCCAGGAAGCCCAGGGGCCCGTTCCGCCACAGGAAGACGGTGACGAACAGGCCCACCACCACCGGGGGCAGGCCCATGCCCGTGTTCACCAGGGCGATGACCAGACGCTTGCCCGGGAACTCGTTGAGGGCCATGAGCACCGCCAGCCCCAGCCCCAGCACGACGCTGATGAGGGTGGCGATGCCCGAGACCTTCAGAGAGAGCCAGGTGATCCGCAGGACCTCGGGATCCAGCCGGAGCAGCAGCTCCAGCGCCTTCCGAAGGCCCTCCCAGATCAGGTCCATCCTATTCCGCTTCGAGGAAGGGGAACTTCAGATCCCGGGGCGGGGTGAAGCTCTCCTTGATGGTGCGTGGAGAAGACCAGCGGATGAGGTTCAGGAAGCTGCCGGCCTTGTCGTTGGTGCCCGAAGCACGGGCCCCGCCAAAGGGCTGGTGGCCCACCACAGCGCCGGTGCACTTGTCGTTGATGTAGAAGTTGCCCGCGGCGTTGGCGAGGGTCTCCGTGAGGTGGTTGATGACGTAGCGATCCTTCGCGAAGATCGCCCCCGTGAGGGCATAGGGCGAGGTGCCGTCCAGGATCTGGAGGGTCTCCTCCAGCTTCGCGTCCTCGTAGACGTAGATGGTGACAACGGGGGCGAAGATCTCTTCCTCCATGGTCACGAACTTGGGGTCCGTGGTGAGGATGACCGTGGGCTCGATGAAAAAGCCCTTGGTCTTGTCACCCTTCCCGCCGGCGATGATCTTGGCGTTCTTGGCATTCCGGGCCAGCTCGATGTAATTCATGGTGCCGTCGAAGGCGGCTTCGTCGATGACGGCGTTGAAGAAGTTGCGGAAGTCCCGCACATCGCCCATCTTCACTTCGGCGAGCAGGCCCAGGACCAGGTCCTCCACCTCGGCCCAGCGCGAGGCGGGGATGTAGACCCGGGAGCAGGCGGAGCACTTCTGTCCCTGGTATTCAAAGCCCGCGCGGACGATGGCGGCGGAAGTCTCCTCCGCATCCGCAGAGGCGTGCATGAAGATGAAGTCCTTGCCGCCGGTCTCACCCACGATGCGGGGGTAGCTGCGGTACTTCCCGAGGTTGTCGCCGATGGTCTTCCACATGCTGTTGAAGACCCCCGTGGAGCCCGTGAAGTGCAGGCCCGCGAAGTTGGGATCCTCCAGGGCGATCTTGCCGATCATGGAGCCCCGGCCCGGGATGAAGTTGATGACGCCGTCGGGCAGACCCGCTTCCTTGAAGAGCTGCATGAGGTAGTAGTTCGACAGGATCGAGGTGGAGGCGGGCTTCCAGACCACGGTATTGCCCATGATGGCGGGCGCCGTGGCAAGGTTGGCGCCGATGGCCGTGAAGTTGAAGGGCGTCACGGCGAACACGAAGCCTTCGAGCGCCCGGTAGTGCACGCGGTTCCACACGTGGGGATCCGAGATGGGCTGCTGCCGGTAGATGTCCTCCATGAACTTCGCGTTGAAGCGGAAGAAGTCCGCCGTCTCGCAGGTGCTGTCGATCTCCGCCTGGTAGACGCTCTTCGACTGGTTGAGCATGGTGGCGGCGTTGAGGATGTAGCGGTACTTCGAGGAGATGAGGCTGGCCATCTTGTGGAAGATGGCGGCGCGGTCCTCCCAGGGCGTGGCCTCCCAGGCTTTTTTGGCGGCCAGGGCGGCGGCAATGGCCTGGTGCACCTCGGCCTCGCCCGCTTCGTGGTAGGTGGCCAGCACGTGCTGGTGGTCATGGGGGCAGACGGCTTGTTGCGTCTTCCCCGTGCGGACTTCCTTCCCGCCGATGATGAGCGGGATGTCGAGGACCTGATTGAACTGGCGCTCCAACTCCGCCTTCAGCAGCGCCCGCTCCTTCGAACCAGGGGCGTAGGAGAGGATGGCTTCGTTGTGGGATTCGGGGAGGCTGAAGATCGCGTTGGACATGGGCTCTATCTCCTTCCGGCCTCCACTTCCGGGAGGCCAGCATCTGGGAAGAATAGCGGCGAGCCATAGGTTGCGATTCCGAAATCTTTGATGCGATTCTGCACGGCTTTCGACACCATGAAGTCAGCAAAGGCGCGGCCTCCCGCGGCATTCACCTTGGGGAACCGCACGGGGTTTACCTCCATGACATGGTAGACATTCATGAGGGCGGCATCGCCTTCATGCAGGATGGGCAGGCCGAGCTTTTTCCGCAGGGCCAGGTACGTGCCCCGGTCTGACAATGTGTAAGCCTTCTTTTCGGCGGCGATGGCCAGGGTCTGGCCCATGCCCAGGCCCGACTGATGGTACCAGGGCTGCCCGTCGGGGACGACGCCCGCGGCCTTCCAGAGCTTCAACTCCATGGCGTGGGTGCCGGAGTTGTCGCCCCTGGACATGAAGAGGGCCTTCGCGGTGGCGATGTGCTGGAGGCACTGGATGGTGCTGAGCTTGGCCAGTCCCGCCGGATCGTTGGCAGGGCCCACCAGGATGAAGTCGTTGTGCATGACCAGGCGTCGGTTCACGCCGCCGCCATCCACCAGCAGGGCCTTTTCCGCGTCCGGGGAGTGGACCAGCAGTACATCCGCCTCGCCGCGCTTACCCATGGCGATGGCCTGTCCCGAGCCCACCGCGATGGTCTTTACCGAGTAGCCCGTCTGGGCCTCGAACATGGGGATCAGCTCATCCAGCAGCCCCGAGTCCTGGGTGCTGGTGGTGGTGGCGAGGATCACCACCTTCTGCGCCGGAGGCCCAGCTGGGAGCAGGGTGGCTGTCAAGGCGAAGAGCAGGGCCAGGCAGCCGGTGAGCTTGCTGGATCGTCGCATAGGGGCTCCTCGATAGAGTTGCAAGGATATAGCGGATGGTCGCTGGAAACCATCGGGTTGCAGCATCCATCGCTTGATTCACCGCAGAGAACGCTGAGAACGCGGAGAAAAGGATTT
>TBL_comb47_HYPODRAFT_10006778_pt1 | contig 12274 bp, 14 predicted proteins | sample TroBogypolimnion_40_FD_10682 | JGI IMG/M metagenome (IMG submission 10682) | reverse complement strand
ATCTAGGGTCTATACAGGCTGGAAAGTACGCTGACATATTGGTCTTAGATCATGATTATCTGACAGTATCTGCTGAAAAAATTAAGGACATCAAGCCCGTGGCTACGATGGTTGGGGGCAAATTTGTCTTCCAAGCTCAGTAAGTAGCATATGCAAGATTTATCCTTCAGGCCCTCGCTAGAAATAGCGGGGGTTTTGTCTTTGGGTGGCCGCTCTTTTGGGCTTAATTCAGTCGAATGATTTACTATACAAGCAATATTGAGCTGTTAGCAGTTCACCGCAAAACTATAAATAAGAATCCATTCTTGGGATCAGGAGAGTAGATCATGAGTAAGCCAATTTGGGAAGCGTATGCGCTTCGGTATGCAACAGTGCAAAGACGGAGGATAGAAAACTTTATTGCCCACGATTCACATGATCTAGCAACGAATATGGATTACTTTGTTTGGTTTTTGAAAAACGGCAATGAAACCATACTAGTAGACACTGGGTTTAATAAAGAAGCGGCAAATCTCAGAAAGCGTAACTATTTGCGTTGTCCAATTGGGTCTCTGATGGAGTCAGGGGTGCGGTCTGAAGATCTGAGTGATGTCATCATTACACATGCTCACTATGACCATGCGGGAAATACCGCTTTACTGAAGAAATCCCGTTTTCATATTCAAGAGCGTGAGATGTCCTATGCCACCGGACCAGATATGCGACATGCTTTTTGTCGTCATGCCTATGATCCACATGATGTATGTGAATTAGTCTATGCAAATTTTGAAGACCGTGTGGGATTTCATGATGGCGTCTATGAATTGCGCCCTGGTATAGAAGTGTATTGGGTGGGTGGCCATACCCGTGGGCTTCAGATTGTGCGCGTGCACACTAAGCGCGGGTGGATTGTGCTGGCTTCTGATGCAGCCCATTACTTAGAGAATTTTACGAATCGTTCGCCATTCCCGATTGTTACAGATGTGAGTGATATGTTGAGAGGTTATGAACTGATTCAATCATTGGCCGAGTCTGATCAGCATGTGATCGCAGGCCATGACCCTTTAACCATGTCTATGTATAAGCGAGTAGGGCGTGAAGATTTGGAGATTGTTTCTCTAGTTGATCCTTTATAGTCGTGAAATTCAAAACCGACATAACAGAAAGATTAAGAATGTCTTCAAAGAACTATAGTCAATTGATTGCGGATTATGTTTTTCAATCGAATGGTAAAGAAATGTCATCTAGGGTATTACATGAGGCTAAGCGTTCATTAATGAATTATTTCGCAGTTGCCTTTGCCTCCGGAAAAGATGAAACGATTACTAAGGCCATTGCAGTGTTTAGTCGTTTTAGTGCCGATACAACTGCCTCTATTGTGGGTCGTAATACCAAGACAGACATGTTAAATGCTGCAGCATTAAATGCAATGGCTGCCAATGTATTTGATTTCGATGACACGCATATTCCCACGATTATTCATCCGACTGCGCCAGTAGCTTCTGCAATCTTGGCTTTATCTCAAACACAAAAAATAAGCGGTAGTGATTTTTTGCGGGCTTTGGTTTTGGGTATGGAGATTGAGTGCCGCATTGGTAATGCAATATCACCAATGCATTACAGCAGGGGTTGGCATATTACCTCTACTTGTGGTGTTTTTGGCTCAGCTATGGCAGCAGGAAAACTATTGAACTTAAATGCTCAACAATTGAACTGGGCGCTTGGCTCAGCTAGTGCTCAGGCCTCAGGCTTAGTCGAGACTTTGGGTACGATGTCCAAGAGCATGAGTGTTGGCAATGCTGCGCGGAATGGTTTGCTATCAGCGATATTAGCTGAGCAAAATTTTACTGGCCCGGATTTTCCGCTGGATGGAGAGAGAGGCTTTCTGAGGGTCTTTGGAGAAAATCCCAAGTTAGAGAGCTTGCTTGATGGGCTTGGTTCACAGTGGGAAGTTTTGAACAACACCTACAAGCCTTACCCATGTGGCGTGGTATTAAATCCGGTGATTCAGGCCTGTCTTGAGCTACATCATCAATTTATGGTTATGGCAGGAAAAGTCGAATCTATTGAATTTATTGAACTGACTGGTAACCCTTTATTAAGACAGCGCACAGATAGACCTGCTATTCGAACTGGCAGGGAGTCACAGGTGAGCGCTCAGCATGCTGTAGGCGTATCTCTCATGAGAGGTAAGGCCGGTTTAGCAGAATTTAGCGATCAAGCTGTTAACGACGTAGCGGTGAGGGCGCTAAGCGAGAAATTGCGATTTATCGATGATGCGTCGATGAGTGTCGATGCTGTGAAGGTTTCTTTCAAGATGCGTGATCAAGCAGTCTCTGAAGTGGAGGTTGCCCATGCAAAAGGATCTCTTGCTGATCCTTTAAGTGATTTTGATCTTGAACAGAAATTACGGGAATTAGCCGCTTACGGTAAGAATGGGTACCAAGCACAAGCATTGATTGAGCAAATTTGGGCTATTGAAAAAATGACTGATGTTGGTCAATTAATGTTGTTGGCAGCCTAATCAATTTTGATATTTGATTCGCGAACTACCTTGCCCCATTTATCTACCTCAGCTTTGATATAAATGGAGAAGTCCTCTGGACTTCCCCCAACAATTTCAAGGCCATCTTTTGAGAAGCGAGCGCGGATTTCTGGATCTTTCAATACCTTTGCAATCTCTTGGTTTAGTTTTTTAATGATAGCTGGCGGTGTTTTTGCTGGCGCCAAGATACCATGCCACGCTACCGCCTCGAATCCTGGGTAGCCAGACTCGGCAACGCTGGGGACTTCTGGTAATAGGCGTGAGCGGTTTTTACTGGTTACTGCAATGGCTCGAATGCGGTTATCAAGAACCATTGGGGTTGAAGAGCCTGCATCGCCAAACGTCATTGAGACGACTCCTGCTACAGCATCCATGAGGGCAGGACCAGCACCTTTGTAAGGCACGTGGGTCATTTGAGTTTTACTAGCCTTCATAAAAAGCTCAGCAGCCAATTGTGCTGAACTGCCATTTCCAGCGGTACTAAAAGTAATGACGCCAGGATGTGTCTTAGCAAACGCTACAAGTTCAGCCAGATTTTTTTCTGGAAGATTGAGGTTTACCGCCAAAACATAAGGATAGCTTGTGAGCTGAATGATTGGAGAAAAATCCTTAATAGGGTCATACGGATTTTTGTAAATAATGCTGGGTTAATTGCATTTGGACCTGTTTGCCCTAGCAATAAGGTGTAACCATCAGGCGGGGCCTTGGCAACTGAATCTGAGCCAATGATTCCTCCTGCGCTGCCTTTGTTTTCAATGATGAAAGGCTGTCCAAGTTGTGCGGAGACCTTTTGGAAAACTGCTCTTGCAACGATATCGGCTCCACCCCCTGCGGCAAAAGGAACAATCACTTTTACTGGCCTATTTGGATAGTCATCTGCAAGAGTGTTGTAGCTTACAAGTGCTAGAAAAGTGGTGATGATGGTGACAATATATTTAGACAATTGCATCTCGATTAGTGGATATAAATAGTAAGTAATAATGTTACGATAAAACTTGATAACGATATTAAAAAGGCATTACCAATGTTGAAAAAAACTTCGCTTGTAGGACTCATTCTAGTTGGTATTTCTGTTATTTCCTCTATTTCAAATCTAGCCCTTGCGCAAGGTTATCCGAATCGGCCTATTCGGCTCATTATCCCCTTTGCCCCTGGTGGAGTAACTGATATTGGCGGACGTTATATTGCTAACCAACTCTCTATTAAGCTTGGTCAACAGGTAGTGGTTGAAAATAAGTCAGGTGCATCCGGCAATATTGGGGCAGCTTTTGTGGCCCAAGCTGAGCCTGATGGCTACACGTTGTTATTGGGCTTTGATGGAACGATGGTAATCAACCCCCACATTTTTGACAAAATTTCTTTTGATACCTTAAAAGACTTTTCTGCTGTTGCCAAGATTGGTGATGCGGCTTTAATTTTGGTAGCTAATAATAACTTTCCTGGTAAGACCGTCGCTGATGTGATTGCGATCTCTAAAAAAGATCCCAACGGACTTTCTTATGCAACTTCCGGGACTGGTGTTACTCCTCATATCGCCGGTGAGTTATTAAAGCAAAAGACGGGAGCAAATCTCACCCCAATTCCATACAAAAGCGGTGGTCAGGCCTTGATTGGTCTCATGAGTGGGGATGTACCTTTGGCATTTACTGTATTGGCAGGAGCAAACCAATATGTACAAACTGGACGTCTGAAGCCAATTGCAATCTCTGCCAAGGTGCGCGTTTCATCTTTGCCTAATGTACCTACCTTTATTGAAAGTGGTTACCCAGATATTTTTGTGACTTCTTGGATTGGTGTATTGGCGCCAGCCAAAACACCCAAGGCAGTTGTAAACAGCTTAAATGCCGCTATTAATGAAATACTGCAAACCCCTGATGCCAAGGAGAGGTTAAATGGGATTGGCATAACACCAACACCTACTTCGCCAGAAAAATTTGCAGAGCAAATTAAATTGGACCTGAATTTATTTGGCAACATTGTAAAGACGGCTGGAATTAAAGCGGAGTAAATCAAGAAGATCGCTTTAATATCTAAAGCGTGCCCCACCATCTATAGAAATGACTTCGCCGCTAATATATTTGGCTTTATCGGAGACTAAAAATACGGCAAGATCTGCAATTTCACTTGCCTCACCCATGCGTCCGTATGGAAGATTTTTGAGCATTGCATCATAAGCATTGCGATCAATTTCTGTTTTCGGGTTTAATAAGTTTTGCGTCCGTCCGGTCCGTGTCAACCCTGGGTTTATGCCAATAACTCGTACATGATGGTCAACGCTTTCAGAGCCCAATGCCTTGGTAAAGGCAATTAAGGCTGCATTAGCTGCAGTCGTCCCAATCGACTTAGCGTTTAAGCGTTCACCCGCTGTGCCGATAATATTAATAATCACTCCAGACTGCTTGAGATACATCTGAGAGCAGGCTAACCGGCTGAGCATGATGGTTGACATGACTTTCCCATCCCAAGCATCTCGAAAGTTCTTGGGATCAATCTCTAGTATCCCACCACGACCTATAGCGCCTGCAGAATTGATTAATACATCCACTTCAGAAAAAGCCGGAACGAGTTTTTCAATATCTTGTTCAAGCGAGAGATTAAGTGGGTAAATTTCGACTGGAATATTAAATTCTTGAATGAGTTCCGCTTTAGCCTGCTCTAGTGATGCTGTGTCTCTGGCGACTAATTTAAGTGCGTAGCCCTCAGATGCAAGTGCCTTGGCAATGGCAAAACCAATACCTTTTGATCCACCGGTTACCAGGGCTTTTTTTTTCGTACTTTGTGCGCTCATTTTATTCTTAGTTATTAATGCGTTTTTTAAGTTCACTCAAGGGTGTAATTAAATAAGGCATTAAGCCCTCTGGGTTTTCTACCATCGGAAAATGTCCGAATCCCTTGAGTTCAGTAAAGATTGCACCAGGTATTTCATTGGCAACTTTTAGCGTGTCTGCTGGCGTTGCAGAATAGTCATAGTTACCAGTTAATAGCCAAAGCGGTGTTTTTTGTGTGTTCACAGATCTTGTGTGATGGCGCGCATCAAAATCATCACTGTAAAAAGCCAGATCTCCGTCGTATGAGCTTGGCGCTCCTTGTGAGTAAATCCAGGTCGCATAATCTTTACGAGATTTGGGGCTTGTGGGGCTCAGTAGAGATCCAACCCATGCTGCTGCAAGTCTGGCCCCGTGAACCTTGGGATGATTCAGGTACGGGGAGCGTCGACCTGGCGAGCGGAAAGGCATCTCGAGTAGTACGCCACCTATGACTCTCTCGGGATATTTTGACATTAATGCAAGACTAATTGCTGAGCCCATTGAGCAGCCCATCAAAATCGCCTGTTTGATGCTGGCAGCATCCATGTAATCAATAATCCAACGAAGGTAATCTGCTTCAGTCAGACGCCAGTTCCAGTTTGCTGACCCCGGTGGGAGCGGCGATCTGCCATGACCGGGAATATCAAACGCATGCATTGACCACTCTGCTTGTAGTTCTTTGTTGCTCATTAAGCCGTGCCACTGTCTTGAATCAGCGCCAGCTGTATGGAGCAAGAGAATTACTGGTTTATTTGAAGAGCCAACTTGCTCTCGATAGACCCAGTAGTCTTTTTGGGGGCCAACTTTTAAATAAGAGCCTGAAATATTTTCTAACCCATCCCAATTAATATTTTTTGATTCTGCTGGGTGAAGGATATTTCTAAAAGCTTCAAGCAAGCGCTCTAAAAAAGGGAGTGACTGAGCAATATGAATATCTTCACCCGTGAGGGTGAAATCAGGAACTTGTCTGCGAAGGGCACCAATCGATTGATAGCCAACGGGCGGATTGGAGGCCCATACTTTATCCCAAGTAGTTGCACTAGCCCTTAAGCTAACAACGGGGGCTTGCGCACGTGGAGGCAGGATATGAAATTGCTGGGCTACACCGTTCGCATCAACTACTTCTAGGATGTACTGAAATTCGCAGTAATGGGCATCGGCCATTACCTCAGGAATATTGAGACAGTCTTCTAGGGTGGATTGGATTAATTGAGGTGACATAATTTCAGTAAAAAAGGTTAGATGCCAAGATAGGCCTCTCGAATGCGGGGGTCATTGAATAATTCAGATGAAGACCCTTCAAATGCAAGTGAGCCAGATTGCAATACAAAAGAATAACTAGTGACCGATAGTGCCAGTTTAGTATTTTGCTCAATCAGAAGCATGGTCACGCCAGATGCGTGGATGGCTAGCAGGGCATCATGCAATTCCTGAACAATCTTTGGGGCAAGACCATGGCTAGGTTCATCAAGTAGTAGTAAGCGCGGCCTGCTCATGAGAGCTCGTCCAATCGCCACCATCTGTTGCTCTCCGCCCGAGAGTGTACCCGCGCGTTGTTGTTGTCTTTGGGAGAGCTTTGGGAACATCGAGAATATTTTATCTAGATCTTTCTGAATGCCGGCGACATCTTGTCGATGAACATAAGCGCCTAATAGTAGGTTCTCGAGAACGGACATGTCTGGAAAGACGTGGCGACCTTCGGGTACGTGCGCAATTCCTTTGCTGGGAATTTCATGTGCTGATAGCCCAAGTAAATTTTCATTAGCAAATAAGATTTCACCGCTAGCAAAGGGCATCAAGCCAGAAATAGCTTTCAGTAAGGTGCTTTTTCCTGCAGTGTTGGCGCCGATAACCGAGACAAAACTACCTTCCTCGACCTTAATATTGAGTCCGTGTAAAACGGGAGCCTCAGTATAAGAGGCTTTTAAATTTTTAATGTTCAGTAAGCTCAATGTAGATCTCCTGAAGTTGTATCCGTACCCAGATAAGCACTAATCACTTCTGGATTTGCGCCGATCTCAAGAGGGGTGCCTTCTGCAATCACTTGCCCAAAGCTCAGAACGACAATGCGTTCGCAGAGATTCATGATGGCTCTCATGTGATGCTCAATCACAATAAATGTAATTCCTTCTTGATCTCTTAGGGTTTTAATCAGCCTAAGAATGTGATCCATTTCAGTTTCATTTAATGCCGCCATGACCTCATCCAGCAAAACGACTTTAGGTTTGGTGCAAAGTGCGCGCGCCATTTCAACCATGCTTTTTCTGGAAAAGTGAGATCAGCCGCCTTCTTATTTGCAATCTCAAGCATGCCCACCTTAGCTAAGCTATCTTTAGCTAGTGCAGTTGCTTCTTCTACAGAGGCTCTTAGTAATCCGCCAGTTAAAACATTTTCTAAAACAGACATTTCTGGAAAGAGTGCGACATTTTGAAAGGTTTTCACCATGCCTAATCTGCAAATTTGATGCGGCTTTAGCCCAGAGATTTTTTTGCCCTCTAGATAGACCTCCCCTGATGTTGGCGTGGTAAGCCCCATCAATAAATTAAATAAGGTAGTTTTACCAGCGCCATTAGGGCCAATCAGTCCCAATAATTCGCCTGAGCTGACTGATAAATTTACATCGCCAACAGCAGTGAGCCCACCAAACTTACGGGTGAGACTCTCTGTCCAGAGAATGGGATGACTCTCCCTGGTGCTCATGCCTTGATCCTTTGAACAGCTTGCTTAAACAAGGTAGTTAGTCCTCTTGGTTCCAATAAGATGATGCCAATCAAAATTACGCCATAGGCAAGTTGGGAATAGCCAGCCCCTTTGCCGGAGAGAAATGCATTAAAGATTTCCTCGAGAGGCAGAAGGAAGCAGGCACCAATAAGCGGACCAAAAACTGTTCCTATTCCACCGATGATGCAAATCAAAGCAACTCTAATAGAAATTCCGACAAGTGAGAAAGCAGAATCTGGATCAAAAAAGAAGTTGAATTGAGCATACAAGACGCCACAAGCTCCCATGAGTGCTGCAGAGATGACCGAAGCAATAATTTTTGTGCGGGTTGTATCGATTCCGATGACTTCAGCTGAGTCTACATTAGCTTTCACAGCTCGAAGTTCATAACCTAATTTAGAGTGACTAATTTTCCAAAAAATAAAAGTAGTGATTGTGAGTGCGGCCAGCATCATGAAGTAATACGGAATCGTGGATTTAAATTGCATCATTCCCAAGCCAGCATTTGGAGAAAATGGTACTGAAATGCCGACTGGCCCACCAGTAACCGAGCTCCAAGTATTGGCAATAGCGCGCATGACTTCACCAAAGGCAAGCGTCGCTAGAGCAAAGTAATGTCCGCGTAATTTCATGGTGGGTAGGCTAAGAAGTCCGCCAGTTAAGCCAGCCAGAATCATGGCTACCAGAATGCCCAACCAAGGTGATAGATTAAATCTAATTAATAAAATAGTAGAGGCGTAGGCACCAATGCCAAAGAATGCTGCATGCCCAAGGGAGATTTGATTGGCTAGACCGCCAACAATATTCCAGCTCTGCGCCATCGCTGCAAACAGCAACAGGAGCGTTAAAACGCGAATCGCATAGCCTTGATCTGTGAGTAGCCATGGGATGCTACAAAGTAATATGAAAAGCGCAAGAGGGCAATACTTTTGTATCGGCTGAGTATTCATAACGATTTTCTTAATAGCCCTTCAGGCCTGAATGCGAGAGTGGCAATAAAAATAATAAAAAGGGCAATGTTCTGTAGTTGAATAGGTAAAAACAAACCTGACAGAGATTGAATTACCCCAACCGCTATTCCACCAACTACCGCACCTAATACGTTCCCAAGGCCTCCAAGCACAACCACGGTGAACATCAGAACCCCAAACTGGCCCCCTACAGATGGCGATACTGTGAGGTAGGGCAGAATAATCGCACCTCCAAACGCGGTCAAACCCACTCCCAGGCCAAATGCAATGCGATACATCTGATCGGTATTGATGCCCATGAGCTTCGCTGCCATGGGATTTTGCGCTGTTGCCCTTACTGCGCGCCCCCACCAAGTTTTAGTTAGCACCCACCAAATGAAGCCCCCCGCTATACCAGAGGCAATGAATGCAATGAGATAAGGCATGCTGATGATGAGCCCCAAAAACTCTAGAGCCTCATTTTGGTATGAGGTTTGAACAGAGCGGTACTCAGAGCCAAAAAATATTAATGCTAAATTTTCTAGGCAGATCAAGATCCCAACCGTTAAGAAAATTTGCGCAACTTCTGGCGCCTTGAGAACTCTTCTAATTAAGAATTGCTGAACAAAGAAGCCCAGTACAAAGACAGCAGCAAATGAAATAAGTGATCCTAGGATAGGGTCTAGGCCGAGATATCGCCATACAAAATAGGCTACATACATCCCAAACATTAAAAATTCGGCTTGTGCAAAGTTGACAATTGAGACAACCCCGAAAACCAGGGTTAGCCCAATCGAAATTACTGCATAAACCCCACCTAGCATCAAACCATCTAGGATGGCCTGTAGAAATGACATTCAGAACCTTTGTTTAGCTTGCGTTACGCGCAATAAATTTACCTTTGGCGTAAGACTTTGGCCAGACAGTGACTAACTCTTTTTTCTGCCATTGGAGCATGAGCGGCTCTGCATAAATATTTAGACCGGTATCGTCAAACTTTACCTTGCCATTAGTCATTGCCTTGGCCCAGCCCTCTGTAAAGGTGGTGCTATGCAGCGCTTGAATAATGCCTTCAGGTGCCGTGGACTTAGAAATATTGATTGCTTGAGCAAGAACATCTAGAGCAACAGCATGTTCAAGAGCCTCATGAACCATGAAGCTGTTATAGCGTTTGCGATATTTATTGGTTAGCGCTGGATCTAAGTCGTAGTTAGCGGAGCAGATAGATAGCACGCCATTTGCATAATCCCCTAGTGCTTGTGAGAAGTCCGGAATCACATAGCCTGCAGATCCGCCAACAATCGGAATATTAACTTTTTGTTGACGCAATGCGCGCACAATTAAAAGACTGTCATTGAGGTAAGAGACTGGAAACACAATTTGCGCATTCGATGCGCGTAATTTATTGATTAATGGTGTTACGTCAATGATGCCTAATGGATAAGCCTCATCCATCACGATCTCAATATTTGCGGCCTTAGCTGCTGCACGAAGGCCGGTTGCTGTAGAAGTTCCGTATGCAGTATCTTCGTACAAAATGGCCACTTTATTGATCTTAGTGCCACCGGCTAGTTGTACAGCGTAATCGAGTTGGGCTTTGCCAATGGCACTACCTTTAGAGGTTACCTGGAACACCGTTTTAAATCCACGACCAGTAAGCTGGTCTGAATAAGACATGGTTAATAGTGGAATGCCACGACGTTCAGTCACCTCGGATATTGCCAGGGTGAGAGATGAAGCAAATGCACCCAAGATGGCGCAGCAATCGTTTTCAGCAATCATGCGTTGTGCAACGGTTGCTGCAGTAGTTGGGGTTGAGGTTGAATCTGCAATGACTAAGTTAATTTTTGCGCCGCCTAGATTCTTGAGGCCACCACCATTATTGATTTCATCAACAACCAATTCGATGCCTTGGCGTGAGTTGATGCCAAATTGCGCATTAGCACCTGATAAAGGAAGAATGACGCCGATATTGACTGTTTTAGCTTGCGAGAAAGCGATCGATGGAAATGTGCCAGCGATAGTTAACGCGCTTAAACTTTTCAAAACTTCCCGACGTGTTTGTTGAGAAGCTACTTTTTGTTTTTTCTTCATCTCATTCTCCTTTTGTTGTTGGTTCTTGCAAAATGAATATTAATGCTAATATTTTGTATGTCAATAGTATTGACAGATTGTCTTACAATAATTAGTATTCACCCTATGTTGGAGATAAAAACAATGCTTAGACCCGAAACACTGCGTTCTCAAGTCGAAAATTTCATACGACAGGAGATTGTTACGGGCAGGTTTAAGGCGGGTCAAAAGCTAGTTGAGCGTGAATTATGTGAAATGCTCAATATCAGCCGAGCCCCTTTAAGAGAGGCTCTTCGCAAGTTGGAGGCTGAAAAGCTGATAGTGAATACACCGCATCGTGGACCCACAGTCAGAATAATTGGAATGGCTGAGGCTAAAGAGATTTATGCATTACGGGGTTTGCTCGAAAGCCATGCAGCCCATGAATTCGCAAGATTGGCGACAGATCAAGAGATCGAAGAGCTGCAAATTGCAGCAAAGGCCTTAAGGCAGGGTGGGGAGTCAAATTCGCGGGAACAGGTAATAGCAAGCAAGGCACGTTTCTATGAAATATTGCTCGGCGGAGCTGGAAATAGTTTGGTTCGAGAGATCTTGGGGAGTTTGCTAACCCAAGTCAATCTCCTGAGATCCATGTCTTTAATGCATCCAAATCGCTTGCATAAAAGTTTAGATGAAATTGATGAGCTTGTTGCCTGCATTGCCAAGCGCGACCCTACACATGCTCATCTCACCGCAAAAAATCATATTTTGAATGCCGAGAGCGCAGCCCTTGGTTTTTTAGAAGCACAGCAACACCACCAACACTAATTAACTAAGGAGCTATAAATGAACCGTGAATCTTTTGAAAAAGGCTTAAAAACCCGTCGTGAAGTATTGGGTGCTGACTATGTAGATAACTCTATTAAGAATGCCGATGATTTCAACTTGCCTATGCAAGAGTTGGTTACTGAGTATTGCTGGAACGAGATCTGGAACCGCCCAGGTTTAGATCGTCGTACCCGTAGCATCATTAACTTAGCCATGATCACTGCCTTAAATCGTCCTCATGAGCTAAAACTGCATGTCAGAGGTGCTATTAACAATGGACTTACCAAAGATGACATTAAAGAAGTCTTCTTGCATACAGCGATCTACTGTGGCGTGCCAGCAGCGATTGATAGCTTCCGTTGCGCTAAAGAAATATTTAAGGAAATGGGAAT
>TBL_comb47_HYPODRAFT_10006776_pt1 | contig 12278 bp, 7 predicted proteins | sample TroBogypolimnion_40_FD_10682 | JGI IMG/M metagenome (IMG submission 10682) | reverse complement strand
TGGGGGCAAACTCAGCAAGCGCCTTAGATCTTCTGGGTGCTTTTGGCTTGGCTCAGCAAAATGATCCAAAGTTTCAGGCGGCTAAATCACAGCAAACCGTGACTGCATCCCAGGCTTTAAGTGATCGCGCATCCTATTTACCCGGCTATACCTTTAGTCGTCAGCAGTTGCCAACCTTAAATGCGACTAATACGACNCAAGCCATTAGTCAGCCGATTGTGAATTTGCAATTGGCTGCACAAGTAGCGCAAGGCGGCCCAAGATCAACTTTGGCAAAATCGACGTTTGATGCTTCTGCACAAGATTTAGCCACGCGTACGGTCAATTCAGTAAATCAAATTGTGTTGGCCAATGAAACGATTAAAGCGAACCAAGGGCAAATTACTGCACTCGAATCTCAATACAAGGGTGCACAACGCAAATATGAATTAGGCCAAGGAACGGTCACTGATTTGCTAGACGTACAAGTCAAATTTGAGCAGGCTAAGGCGAATGACTTAACCCTGAGAGCAAACTTAAAGGCAGCGCAAGATCAGTTTTATGCGATTACTGGAGAATATCCACAAAAGAATGACTTTATTTTGCCTAATAAGCATGATAAGTTTACGGTTAATACTCTAGAAGCCATTCTAGAAAAGGTAGAAAAAGAGAACCCCAACATCATTAGCGCAAAAGCCAATGAATCAATCGCCAAATATGATGTGGTGAAATCCTCTGGTGCTTGGGCTCCAACCCTCTCCTACACCTGGCAAAAAACCTTATACAACTCCACCACCAGTTTAAATAATGGCCTCACACTTTCTGTTCCAATCGATGCCAATAACTACATCAATACCTATGGCGCAGTAGCTAATGCTCAAAAGAGCTCGAGTGATCGCTTAGCCACTGAGACCCAAGCCAAGTTTGAAGCCCAAAGACTCTATGCTCTGATTGAGGCGGCGCAAGAATCGATCAAGATCAAATGGATGGCCAGTGATATCGCAAGGCAAAGTGTGATTGCTAACCAAAAGAGTTATGAAGCCGGCGTGAAATCAACTACCGATGTGCTCATCGCCATTAGTACACAATTTCAGGCAAGGGTAGATTATGTGCAATCCGTCACACAACAAGGTGCAAACCTACTAAACCTCTTACTGGTAAGCGCAGAAGAGCCAGAGAGTGCGGTGACTCAAACTCAAGCTTTTTTATTTAGAAAATAAGCTCAAATACAAAAATGCTTAAGTTTTTGTTCAAGCGGGGGAAAGTGGTCGAGCCAAAAGATTCACCATCTATTGAGCAGAATATTGCCAAAGAAACGCCAAGGCCTGAGCCAGCTCACCCTGTCCAAAGCATTAAAGCGCAGGAGCCTATCGAGCCCGAAGTGTCAGTAAAAGAAATGAATGCCGAGAATCAAATTCTGCTGAACTCTCTCATGGACGTGCAGGAGAGCTTAGAGGCCAGTCTTTTAAATCAAGAGAATTTAGTAAATCAGCTACAACTTGTAAAAGAGGGTGGAAGTGTGGCTGAGCAGCAAAAAGAAAAATTAACTGCCGAGCTAAAAGATTACGCAGCAAAAATAGTTGATCTTGAGAGCGCTAAAAAAAATGCCATGGATCAATTTATCCAGGCTGAGAAAAACTTACAAGATCTTCAAAAGCAAAACGAACACTTACAAAGCGCGTTTCAGGCATCTCAATTACTAGAGCAGCAGATCTCAACATTAAGCCAAGAAAAAGAGCTGCTAGCTTCTGAGAGGGCTGAATTAGTTCAAAAAGTTGCAAATACAAAGCTTGATGAAGAAGCCATCCATTCTCGTATAGAGGATTATCAAGAAGAGAACTTTGCTTTAGTGGGTAACCTCAATCAAATTCAAGAAGAGCTAGAGCAACATTTTTTACAAAAGCAACAGGTTCAACTGGAATACAACTCTCTACAATCTAGGTGGAAACGCATTGAGCGCAGTTATCCAAACTTGCTTGATTATGATGATATTAAGCTGGTTACAGTAGATTCCGTTTCAGCAACCCCATATTTAATTTGGGAAGCTAAAAACTTTTATCATGCCAATGTGATTTATCCTCGATTTAATATGGTTACCCTATTAAATGAAGGTAGGGGCGGTATGGCCGTCCTTGACCCTGATGTTTTAGGGGATAAAAAAGCGGCCAGTCGCTCGCTTAGTCAAAATATTATCTTCCCGTATCAACTTTCTAATCCACTAGCGATTGCCCAAAATTACAAGCTTCTTGGCAATATTCCATGGAAGCGCACATTAAGCGGTGTTGCTCTCCTAGATGAAATTTTGCAAAAAATTTGGCCCAGGAGTCAGTTCCCTAAAGAGATGGACCCCAGTTTTTGGCGCTCCTCCTTAACCCAGCTTTTACTCGATCTGAAGCAACTACCCAAAACGATTACTTTTGAAAAAGTAGTATTAAAGCGGGAGCTGCGCAATATTGACTATGAGCATGTTTGGCTTGAGGTGCATAACTTGCAGTTTGGTAATGATTACGTGATTCCCAAGTTTGAAATGCGGATTGGCGCTTCACTCATTCAGCCACAAGGATTTTCCCGCCACCCCAAGTTTGAATTTCCACTCATTAATGGCAGGGTAAAGCCCTTTGAGACTTGGTATGCAGAGTCTAGCGATGAAAATGGCTCTAAGTTTGAGCTACGCTTTGATTTAAACAAGAATGTCGCAGACTTTAATGCGCTATCCAAACTGAGCCGCCCAGACCTGATCTTTTTGGTGAACGTCATGCTGAGTATTCCGCAATTTATCCAAGCCTTGGAAAATAGCCAGGTGCCAGTAGCTCGAACTTGGGCGCCCTGGAAAGCCTTAGTGGAAGAAGCTAATGTATTGGTGGCGCAAATTTTGCAAAGCCTGGCTGTTGCTAGCAACAAGGCTGAGCAATCTCAATTGGCTCCAACTACTCCAACACAGAGAGCAGCTGCTCTTGAGGAAAAGCCAAAGCCAATGCAAGTTCAGAAAAAGAACTCAAAGACAACTAAGCCTATTAGCGCTAGCAAAAAGACTGTCAAAAAAGTGCTTGCTAAGCCAGTTAAAAAAGTGACTGCTAAATCGTCGGCAAAAACAGCGCTAAAACCCGCTCCTAAAAAAGTGACTAAGAAAAAATAATTGTCCATGAATACCATTAGTGATAAGGAAGTTCAAAACCAATCTCCAGAGACAAATTTGGTTTTGGGAAATCGCGCCTTGCGTTCAGGTGACTATCACGGCGCGCTAGAGGCGTACTTCAAAGTGTTTCAGCAATACCCAAGCGTATTTAAAAGCCTTGCCATTAATGTTTACTATATCCAGCGTCAACTCCTCAAGCAAAAAGGGGGACTAGATACTGCCCCTGTTGCCATTTGTACTTGGCGCCTTTTTAGTCCCAAAACCAGATCACGTGCATTAACTCTGGCTAATCTATATCGATCTAGTAACCATGCAGTAGAGATGATCGATTGCCTTCCGCCTGGTGGAGTGCACCAGAGCGATTCAATCGAAGGAATTGCTTTAAAGAGTATGCCGCTTCCTGGTCAAGAGGGCCTATTAAATCAGATCCTTGATTTTGTGATTAAAAATCCCTATCAAATTGTGCATCTGACTTCAGCGCAGTTACCTAATTTGTTATTAGGGGTTTTATACAAGTCTATTTGGAATGCTCGGGTTTTGGTGGATGTGGATCACCGTACTGTTCTAGAGTTGGGAGATAACTTCCCAATCGTGAATAAATTTGATGGCATTACGGTAACCGACGCCAATCTACAAAGTCGATATGGTGGCTGGGTATTCTCTGAACCTTCTGATATTGCTTATATACCGTCTATTAGTAAAATAAAAACAACGCCGACCGAAGCCCTCAATAGCCTTGTTGAGATGCAGTTTGAAGCCATTGAAAAGATTCTTGGTGCAATCAAAACCTTGCCTAGTGATAGCCCTTTGCTACAAGAGCAAAAAGTAGTTAATGTAGTATCGGATGCTCAAGAGCAGGCCGCGTTAGAACGTCTACGTAATAAGCTAGCCAAAGAAATTAAATACATTGAAGATCTAAGCTATTTAAGTCTTGATCCGTTTGAGACTGCCAACTATCTGTTTACACCAAAGAGCCATTCCAGCTTTTTGGGAAATTTATTTTCAGTTGCGCTTGGCAGAGCGCCAAAAGAGCATGAGGCTAATCATTTTTTGGGTCTATTGGATAGGGGGGAGAAAACAAGGCTCGATATGGCCGAGTATATTTTTACCGTTCCCGAGTCAAAGGGATACATAACTCAATTAGAGAATTGTTTTTTTGTCAAGCAGAAGTTTATCCTTCCGCAGATTGGAGATTTGAGACCAGAGGATATTAAACTTCCATTTTACGAAAATCCAATCATTTCAATTTTGATTCCAGTGTATTGCAAACTAGAATATACCTTAGCTTGCCTTAAATCGATTGCTGATTATTTGCCGAAAGTTTCATTTGAGATTCTTGTTCTTGACGATCGCTCTCCAGATAACTCGGCTCAAGAGTTGCTAAAGATTAAAAATATTCAGGTGGTGGTAAATCCTGAAAATTTGGGATTTACCAAATCGTGCAACTATGGCGCAAAATATGCTAAGGGCGAATACATTTATTTTCTCAATAACGACACCAAAGTTCATGAGGGTTGGCTAGATGAGCTTTATAAAACATTTGAATTATTCCCTGGGACTGGTGTCGTTGGCTCCAAATTAGTCTATCCAGATGGCAGTCTTCAAGAGGCAGGGGGAATAGTTTGGCAGGATGGTAGTGCATGGAATTTTGGCAGAAATCAACGTCCAGATTTACCAGTATTTAACTATGCAAGAGAAGTGGATTTTGTCTCAGGCGCCTCTTTGATGACTCCTGCTACATTATTTAATGAGTTATATGGATTTGATGAAGTCTATGCACCTGCTTATTGCGAGGATGTCGACTTAGCTTTGCATGTCAGGAGCAAGGGATACGGGGTAATTTATCAACCCATGTCCGTAGTTACCCATTTTGAAGGCGTCTCTTCTGGAACCGATATATCCACCGGTATTAAGGCATATCAGGTACGTAATCTAAAAACTATGTATGAGAAATGGAAAGATTTTTTAGAGAATCACTCTCCAAACGGAATAAATATTGATAAAGAGAAGGATCGAAGTGCAACCAAGAGGGCGCTGGTGCTTGAACCATCATTACTTACGCCGGATACAGATGCTGGTTCAGTTTCCGTATTCAATATTTTGATTCTATTGAGGGAGATGAAGTTTCAGGTTACGTTTATTCCCGAAAATAATCTCTTTTATCAAGAAAAATATGCCAAGTTATTGCAAAAGATTGGCGTAGAGGTTTTGTATAGGCCATTTATATCTTCAGTTGAGCAGCATTTGAAAGGAAATGGTAGTCGATATGATTTGGCTTTCTTGAGTAGACAAGAAGTGGTAGAGCGTAACTTTGAGAGCATAAAAAAATACTGTCCTCAAGCCAAAACCCTCTACTACACAGTTGATTTATATCACCTTAGAATGATGAGAGAGGCTGAATTAATAAATGATGATAGTAAAAAAGCCAATGCAAAGGAAATGAAAATAAAAGAACTAAAAGCAATCTCGCAGGTTGATTCTACGATATTAGTAAGCTCTTCTGAATTGGAATTGCTGCGTTCTTCAGTGCCCAACAGTCAATTAGAGGTGCTTCCACTTGTGTATGGTGTGCGTGGAACAGAGGCGGGCTTTAGGAATAGAAAAGATTTAGTATTTGTAGGCGGAGGACATCATCCTCCCAATATAGATGCAATTAAATTCTTTTGCATGGAAGTGATGCCTCGATTGCTGGCTCAACTACCTGAGATTAAGTTGCACATTGTAGGGGCCAATCATTCCGATGATATCTTGAGCCTAGATTCAGAGAGCATTATTATTCATGGTTTTGTGGAAGATTTGAGTGGCCTCCTTGATCAAATGAAGATTGCCATTGCTCCAATACGTTTTGGTGCCGGTATGAAGGGAAAAGTCTGCAGTACTTTAGGGGCGGGTTTACCTAATGTGCTTTCTTCAATAGCGGCAGAAGGCCTAGGCATTATAAATATGAAAAATTCAATGATTGCAAATTCTGTTGTTGAAATTGTTCAGGCAATTGTGACTATTTATAATGACCAAAGTCTTTGGGAGGCAATTAGCATCTCAGGGATCCGTCATATAGATGAATTAAATGGCGCGCATACTTCATATCAAAAATTTCAATCCATACTTTTAAGATTGGATTTGCACACCAAGGACTGCCCAGAAACTATACCCCTGTATGAGGATCATTGGATGATCAAATCGTAGCAGTGATTGATGTCGCAACAAAAAAATTGTTAACTATAGACCATGGCTTAAATGAATAAAGTATTTTCATGCATGGTTGAGGATACAGGGCTCACCATTTATTCGGAGGTTTTTTAGCTAACTATAAATCAGAATCTCATTGGATTGTTTTTAATAATTTTCTTTGGGTGGGTGCTAATAAAACGCTATCTAGATTTCAGAATATTTTTTTACAGGATTTTAAGATTATGAGCGATTTAGTTCAGATGTTTAAAGATTTACCCCTCATGCTTTATGCAAACACTCGTTCAGTTGATGAATTCGAAGAATTTTGGAGGCTCAATAACATAACATTAGGGGAAATAAAATGTGCAGAAGATGGTCTATTGAAGAAATATTTAGGCAAAAGTGAATTTACTTTTTCTGGTTATAGTGAACCTTCGCAGGAAACCGTTTCTTTCCAGGTTAATGTGGTTGGAGGCCAGATTAACTGGAGGGAATCGATGCTGTGTCCAATAACAGGGCTGAATAACCGTTCTCGAGCTTCAATTAGTATATTGCTTAGGGAGTGTGGCCTTACCCCTAACTCTAATGTTTATATTACTGAGCAAACCACAGTTTTGTGGGATTGGTTAAAGAAGTTTTATCCAAAAGCGGTTGGATCTGAGTACTATGGGAGTAAGTGTCCTTTGGGGGATTCACATGAAGGCATTAGAAATGAGGATATGACCAAGTTAACATTTCCTAGCTCTTCTTTTGATGTGGTTGCATCTTTCGATGTTTTGGAGCACGTTCCGGAATATTCACATGCTTTGTATGAAGTGCGCAGAGTGATAAAGTCGGGCGGATATTTATTAATGAGTTTCCCTTTTACAGGGCTCAATGAAACTCTTGTTAGGGCAAAAATAAATACTGATGATGCTATTGAATACTTGGTGGAACCAGAGTATCACGGAGACCCATTAAATTCAGAGGGGGGAATTTTATGCTATTACCACTTCGGATTTGATATTTTAAAATCTCTTCTAGAGGTAGGATTTAGCGATGCCAAGGTTGTATGGATCTGGTCTCGATCTCTTGGTTACTTAGGTGGAATGCAGCCATATATTGTTGCAAAAAAATAATTAAAATGAATTATCCACTTTTTATTATTTCATATAATCGACCGGGCTATTTGACAACTCTTCTTGCCTCAATTAGTGAATCGCTTGTACAAGCGGCATCGAATAGAGAGATATACCTATTTCAAGATGGAGCATATAGTCATTTTTTTAAACGCAACAAAACTGATCAAAATTTAATTGATGAATGTTGCGAGATATTCCATTCATATTTTCCAGATGGTGAAATTCATAGATCAAAAGATAACCTGGGCATTGGTTTAAATGTTAATCGGGCAGAAAAGTTTGCGTTCGAGGAACTTAAGGCAAACGCAGCCATTTTTTTTGAGGATGATCTACTTGTAGGCCCCGAATATCTAAAAACTGTTGATATGCTACTTGATCTTGCTTTAGATGACAATCGAATTGGGGTTGTTTCAGCTTACGGTTTCGATTTGAAGACGTCCCTTGAGGAGCAATCAAGGCGCCAAAATGAAATTGGATCCATGCATCACAACTGGGGGTATGGAATAACCTCTCGCCACTGGTTTGAAAGAAATCAAATAGTTGAGCCTTATATTCGCAGTCTAGAGGGTGTTGATTACCTAGCAAGATCGTATCTTCCCGCTTTTGATATTTTTGAAAAATTTGGTTTTCCCGCTTTACCAAGTAATCAAGATTTTGTAAAAAACTTTGCTACCTATGTACTTGGAAAAGTTAGGATCACAACGGCCGTAATTAATGCACTTTATATCGGCGCTTTAGGAGAACATTTCTCCGGGTCTCTTTATGCTAGTCAGGGCTACATTGACTCAAGTCTGAATGATGGTAGGATTAGCCAAAAAAAAATAGAGGAATTAACCGATGAATCATATCATCAGTTAATAAACTATTCTAAAAATGAAATTTTAAACAATGAACTTTCTTTGAGTGACCAGTATCGGTATTCATTGCAATGCTTTGCAAGGGTTATTTCATTCCCAAGTTTTGAAGACAAAGTCATACAAGACAATGGCTTGAAGCTAAAAAACATTGGAGGTATTTTTCCCGCTGATTTTTTTATTGGGCAGGTAATTTCTTTTGAAATTAATACAGAACTTTCAATTGATTTAATTAAAATTCGCGGACATTCGCCAGTTTATTACGGCCAAGATCCATTGTTACTTGACGTCTTTATTAATGAAGAATTTTGGAAAAGTTTTTCAACTGAAAATATAAATTTCGAAATATTACTACCTGGTAGCTTATTTTCGATAGCGAAGGACTACAGAGTAAAAATTCTATCAAAAAAAGTATTTTCACCAAAGCTATTTTTTGGGTCTGAGGATTCAAGAATCCTCTCATGGGTTTTATGTGGACTTGAATTTATTAGGGACGGTATTCAAATCCTTAATCCATCATTGGAAAAATTAGTTTACGAAGATGATATACTTGCTAGGGTGAAATAAATCAAAGTAATAGTACTCGTAATTAAATACAATTTTTATATTATTTGTAAAAAATGCCTAGACATGTAATCCTTGACTTTCTACTAAGAAAAAATAAAGAATTAAATCTTTATAGTCATGTATGGGGGCATGGTGCGGTTAGGTCGATATCAGAATTTGTTAATGCAATTCAATTAAATGTGGATTCAGTTGAACCCCCTGCTTATCCAATAATTACCAAGCAAGGTAATTTTAACTACTCTTATCATACAACCTTTTATGGACTCTACCAAGCTAATCACTTCGCCCCACAAGTAGACTCAAAAAAGTCATCAGACCTTGAGCTAAATTACTATAAGAATTTACAGGTATGTAATTGGGGTGGATATTGCTTGATTTTGCATGAGGGGAAGTTAGTCTCCCAATTGAGTTCAGTTTACGCCCCTCTTTCATTGTTATCCGAACTTAGTTTTCATGGTATTAAGAGCTCTCATATTGATCAGGCGTATTTGATAGCCGATGACTCAGACCCCAATAATTATTGTCATTTTGTATTAGATTACTTATCTCAACTTTACTTTTTGACTAATGTGGATTATTACCCAACAATTATTTTTTTGGAAAACCAATGCAATAAATTTCAATCCTTTTTTTATAAAAAAATTGAATCTTTAGGTTATGAAATTAAATTTTTGAAAGAGGGTGAGTCGGTTGAAATTGAGAAGCTTTATATGCTTAATGCTCAAACTAGATTTACTCATCCTGCTTATGGAGCAAACCCTTCAGTTCTTAAATTTCTGCGAACTTATGTTCCGCTAACAAGCTCTCCCAACACCAGAGAAGTTTTATGGGTATCGAGGCGTGATAGAAGGCGGCTTACTGATGAAGAGACAATTATTAAAGAGTTAGCCAAGCAATATCAAGTAACCATTACTGATTTAGATGGGTTAACACCATATGAGCAGGCTGAATTGTTTGATACGCATCGCATAATTATAGGTGTTCATGGGGCTGCTTTCACTAACTTAGCCTTCACCAACTCTCAACAGAAATGTGTGGTTGAGCTTTTCGCAAGGGGTAATGGAACACCTTCATTTGCAATATTGTGCGACTCTTTAGGTTACCCTCATTTTTCAATTATTGGAGACTTAATTGAAACGAAACACGCTAATTATCCAGATCTAATTATTGATTGCGAAGAGTTGATGAAATTACTGTCTAACTTCCATAGAAAAAGTTAAGAGGCTGTTAACTAAAGTGATTTCTATAATAGTACCACTGTTTAATAATATTCATGCTTCAAAATTGATGTACCAATCTTTATCCAAGACAATCAATCTCGATGTTGAAATAATATTTATTGATGACGCCTCGTCCGATGGAACCATAGCGTGGCTTAAATCCCTTGAGGATAAAAGATTAAAATTTTTATATAATAAATTTAATTTGGGTTTTGCTGCATCAAATAATCTAGCCATAAACTCAGCTTCAGGTATTTTTTTGGTTTTGTTGAATAATGATCTTGAATTTGATTCTCGATGGCTTGAGCCAATGCTTTCCATTCTTAAATCCCCTGTTTTAAATGCTGGGATTGTTGGAAATATTCAGCGTCGTATTTCTGATGATTCTATTGACCACGTTGGTTTTGAATTAACACCTCAGGGTAAATTTGTTCATAAACGTCAGCTGTCTGACTCTTCTATTGAATATTCAAAAGTCTCTGCGGTAACTGGGGCATGCCTTGCAATTCGGAGATCTGACTATGAGGCTGTGGGTGGCTTTGATGAAGGCTTTCTTAATGGTGGCGAAGATATTGATCTCTGTTTCAAGGTTGCCGCTCTTGGTAAATCCATTTACGTCTCTCAAGAAAGCTCAATAAAGCATCATGTTGCGTTATCTCGTGATTTAAACGATCCGCAGAATGAGAAAAATAGTAGGCTTCTTTTTCAAAAGTGGCGTCCAGAGATTAAAAATGAACTTGGTAGGGTTTGGCAACCTTTACTTACATCTGATATTGCCTATAGCCAAAACCTAGATGGTAACTTAAGCCCTGAATTTTTGTCTTCCCCTGGCGCAGCGGCAAGAATTATTTCTGAAAATGTATTGGCTCGCGAGGAGCATCGTTGGTCTCGGGAGCTCGATGGTAAAGATTTGAATGCCAATATCGTCAATCATATTGCGGTTCGTGGAGCACGCTATAACAATGCATTACTCGGTTATTTAGTTGACGATGAAATTGAAGTAACCCTAAAAAATACTTCTAGTATTCAAAACTTCTATGTTTGTGGACGCAAACTGAATGAGGCTTCCGCTGATCGCTTGGATATCACCATCTCGGTAAATGGTATTCAGCATAAAACTTTCACACTAGGATCTGATCGTCATATTAATGTGGGAATTATTAATCCTATTTTACTTGCAGGAGTAGATAATATTTTTACCGTGAGCATTCGTAGCAAAGCTGAAAATGGCCTATTGGTTGGGGCTGGTAAGACTGTTCTGATTACCCATTTTGTGATTGATGAGAAAACGGTTAATCAGTTTTAATTTTGCCTTGATTTCATTAAGGTAATGGTCACATTTTTTATTTAGTCCAATACTTTTTAATACAATAAGTTCTCTTCGCTCTCATCTTTTATATCAAATTGAGTCGGTTTCTGAGACCTTCTGATCCCTTCATCGTTTGACCTTGAAGTTTTTTTCTCTCCCCATGGGGGTCTTGGTTCGCTAACGCATCAATTGATTGTATTTTTGTACTGCCCTCATCCATTTGGCTGCTGGCATCCGGTAGTGCTATACCAAATGCCATTCGAGCACATTGGGATAGGGTTCGATGCCGCAGCATTCTTCTAGGCATCTTTTCCCAAGATTCATGGTCTGTTTTGACCTCCAAGTAATATTCTCGAATAATGATTGGGATATTGCGGTCGCTACGATAAATTGCGCACTCCATCCAGGCGGGAATCTGATTAATCAGATCAATCGATTCTTTAAAGCTGATCCCAGCAAAATGGGGGTGGCGATTCATGAAGACATACCAGCCATCGACTGTAATGAGCATTTGCCATGATTGATCTGCATACTTTGCTAGCACTATTTCTTGTGCCATCGGATTAAATCCATATTTGTAGATATATGAATAGTAAGTTAAGGCTATTGATGAGGGGGCTAGCTCAATCCCTTGGTGGCGCTCTTTCCATATGGGTTCTTCAATCTCTAAGGCTGTGCGAGCTTTTTGAGAATATTGTTCTACTAAGTTATTAATGGAGTTTTTGATAGGCGTAGCTTTATTTGGGGCTATTTGCGTATTGGATTTACTGGAGATTTTCATGTGAGATTCCTCTTTAAATTCATTGCGATACATCTTTGTAAGTAGCCTCTTGGCTTACTGCTGGCTTGATGAGTAGTCGCCGTGTACTCTGGCTAGTATTTTGGTATTGGGCCACTAATGCGGGGTGATCTTTTTCGAGT
>TBL_comb47_HYPODRAFT_10006775_pt1 | contig 12279 bp, 7 predicted proteins | sample TroBogypolimnion_40_FD_10682 | JGI IMG/M metagenome (IMG submission 10682) | reverse complement strand
TAATGTAATGGAAGTTTTAACAAAAGTTATTGAAGATGGAACTCCCTATTTAGGCTCAAGTGCTGGAAGTAACATCACTGGGCTTTCAATGCAAACTACTAATGATATGCCAATAATATATCCTCCAAGTTTTAAAACATTAGGGGCAATTCCTTTCAATTTGAATCCACATTATTTAGATGCTGATTTGCATAGCAAACATATGGGGGAAACGCGTGAAACTCGCATCAAAGAATTTCATGCCTTCAATTCTACTCCCGTTTTAGGTTTGCGCGAAGGAAGTTGGCTTGATGTAAAAGGAGTTAAAATAATTTTGAAAGGAAATCTAACTGCTAGATTATTCAGACAAAATCAAATCCCAGAAGAAATTGAAGCAGAATATAATTTAAGTTTTTTATATACAAAGTAATCTAAATCAGAATTAATAAAAAAAACCTCTAACTTTCGTTAGAGGTTTTAAGCAGAGCGGAAGACGAGGCTCGAACTCGCGACAACCAGCTTGGAAGGCTGGAGCTCTACCAACTGAGCTACTTCCGCTTTTGTGAGTGCAAATATATAGTATTTGTTTGTTTTGATGCAAATTTTTTTTGAACTTTTTTACTGTCAATTTTATTTTACAAATATGAATTACTCTAAAAGTTTTATTATTAAATCGTTATCCGTTACTTTACATTATAATTGTTAAGAAAAAAAATAAAATATTTATTTGTAAAGCTCTTTTCGAGGTGTTCCTCGCTTTTTTAAAAAAAGAAAACCCAATTTAAAGTTATTAATTCAAAGAGAACTCTCCTTCTTCAACCCATTACGGATTGTTTCTTGATAAAAGTTAATTAGGATAGTATCAATTTTAAAAATTAAAAGAGTAATTTTAATTTTTAAAAGAGTAAAAAGCCTATGAAGAAAATTTACTTACTATCATTACTTATAATATTTTCAAGTTGCAATAGAAACAATTCACTAGAAACTACTGCAAATGCCTCTTTTATTGACTTTTTTTTAATTGATAATCCACAAATTAAAATTGATTCTACACTAATCGATTTTTCCAAAGATGAAAAATTAAAATTGTTTTATAAAAAATATCATTTTGAAACCGTTTGGAATTCTAAAAACCAACGAAACTTTATTATTAAAGAGATTGGAAATGCAGAAGATGAAGGGCTGCAAACAAAAGATTATAATTATACTCTACTGAAGTCTTTCGAAGAAAATTATGAGCATTTACTAGATTCTTCAATTATAAAATATGATTTATTACTCACAAAAAGCGCTCAAAAATATATTAATCATATTAGTAAAGGAAAATTAAACCCTAAAGAATTATATAAAGACTGGGATTTACAAGAGAAGAAAGTTGATGTGAATAAAATCCTTTTGGATTGCATTGAAAATGATGCTTTTAAAACAATAATAGAAACTTGCAAACCAAATCATATTATTTACAAAAAATTAAAATCTTGTCTTAAAACCCTCAAACAGTTTCCAGAAGAAAAATCTTTTGCGCTTATAAATTTAAAAGAACGAATACTCCCAAACACACAAAGTAAATACATTCCAATAATTAAAAAACGATTGATATATTGGGGTGACATGAAAGAAAAAGATACTATTCTAAGTGCGGTATACAATAAAAAAACACAAGAAGCTATTAAATTTTTTCAAACTAGACATGGATTAAAACCTGATGGCGTAATAGGAAGAAGTACTATTGAAGCCTTAAATTTTTCTAGAAATCAGAGAATAGAACAAGTAATTGCCAATATGGAACGCTGGAAATGGTTTGCTCACAATTTAGGCAATCAGTACCTTTTAATAAATATTCCCGATTATAGTATAGTGGCAGTAAAAAAAAATGACACAATGCAATCACAACGTGTTGTAGTTGGCAGAGATACTAGGAAGACACCTATTTTATATTCAAAAATATCAAGTATCAATTTAAATCCAAATTGGACAGTTCCTCCGACTATTCTTAAGGAAGATATTTATCCTGACGCTATTAAAAACAAAGGGGTTTTTAAGAAAAAAGGATTAGTAATCTTAGATTTAAAAAACAATGAAGTAGATCCTAATACTTGGAAAATAGAAGATGCCAATAAATATAAATATATTCAAACCCCAAGTAGAAATAACTCCTTAGGATCAATGAAAATAAATTTTCCTAATAAATTTTCTGTTTACTTACATGACACCAACCATAGGAATTTCTTTTCTTTCAATTATCGTTCCTTAAGTTCGGGATGTGTAAGATTAGAAAAGCCTCTTGAAATGGCGGCTTATATTTTGAATGATTCTATTAAATGGTCGTTACAAAAAATTAAAGATACAACAGACATAAATCATTATTATAAGTTACAAAAGAAAAAACAATTTGAAATTGATAAAAAGAATGCAAAACTTATTGCTAAAAATCCAAAACTACTAATTGAGAAAAAAGTTTTCCCGAAACCTAAATTAAAAACTATTGCTATAAAAGTCAATGAAACTATATTAATTCATCAACTTTATTGGACAGCTTGGGAAACTAAAGGGATCTTAAACTTTAGAGAAGATATTTATTGTTTGGATGCTGATTTATATTCTAAGTTAAGATATTAATTTAGAGTATAAATCATACTTTGAAGGATGATAAATGAACAAACATGATTTATCTTTTATTATTTCAATAATTTTTTTACTCAACTCAACTGGAACTGCAGGACATCCTTGACTTCTTCCTAATCTTTTGTGATTTTTAATAAAATTTTCTGAAACATAGTCTGCCCCATGAACTACCACCTCTCTTTTTCGGGCATTATCATTAATTCCTTTTTCTAAACCATCTAGTTTTAAAGATAATCCGTGTTTACCTTGATAGACTTCTCCAGTTGCAAAAAAACCTAAACTACTTTTATTGGATTGATTTTTATTAGAGAATTCTTTCGCATACTCTTGTCCTGAGTTTTTACCATGAGCTACAAGCGAATTCAAAATAATTTTATTCTGGTTCATGTCAATTATCCACATTCTTTTGATTCTAGAACTCAAACTAAAATCAATAATTGTGAGGAATTCTTTCTTTATTAGTCCTTTGCTTTTCAATAAATAATATCCTTCTAAAGCTTTTGAAAAACTTTCTTCTTTTGGAAATTGAAAATTATTAGGATCTAATGTATTGTAAACATTAGTATTGTTTTTAACATACGAAAAAGCATATTTTTTTGGATGTTTTTCTTTTGATAAATTTAAAGCAAAAGACATTAAAGCAAAAAAGAGGATGCAAAAAAAGTTTAATTTTTTCATTTATTAGATTTATGATATCAGGTAAAATCGGGATTACAAATATACTTGATACTTTTTTAAAAGTCATTTATTCATCAATAGAAACAGTCTTCAAAACGACTAATTCAAAGATATATTATATTTTAACTTTTTTTTACAATTATTTTTACTGACTTTTACTGACCTCTTTTAAGTAATTCTTTTTTATAGTGAGAATACTATTACAATAAATATTGAGTTATGATTATAAAGAATTATATTTGCCTAACAAAAAATTTGCAGATGACTAAAATAAATTCACTTTTTTCTGTTTCCTTTTTTCTGTTTCCTTTTTTGGTTTTTTCACAAGCTCCAAAAAAGAAACTCGTTACAAAATTTACTAACGAAAAAATCGTTATTGATGGTAAATTAAATGAAGAGGTATGGAAAACTGCTGAAGTTGCTAAAGATTTTCAGATGATTGCTCCTGACAATGGAAAACCAGAAGAAAAAACTAAAAGAACTGAAGTTAAAGTTGTTTATGACAATGATGCTATTTATGTAGGTGCTGTGTTATATGATGATGAACCGACCAAAATTAGACGCGAATTAACTACTCGTGACAACTCAGTTCAAGCGGATCACTTTATGGTTCAATTGAATGGCTATAATGATGGACAACAAGAATTCCGTTTTATAGTAAGTGCCGCTGGAGTGCAATTAGACGATTTATATACTCCTTCTTATGGGGAAGATTTAACGTGGAATGCCATTTGGGACAGTCATGTTGAAATAACCGATTATGGTTGGGTAGTTGAAATGAAAATTCCTTATGCTGCAATTCGTTTTTCATCTGAAAAAAAACAAACTTGGGGAATAAATTTTTATAGAGAAATAAAACGTGACCGACAGCAGTTTACCTGGAATTTATTAGACAATAAAGTTACTAATGAAAGTGCTCAAGCTGGAATTCTTGAGGGGATTGAAAATATCGAAACCCCAACTCGATTATTCCTCATTCCTTATTCATCTTATTATTTAAGTGCTAATGCCAATCAAAAACCTCAAGGAATATTTAAAGGTGGTTTGGATATTAAATATGGAATAAATGATGCCTTTACTTTTGATGCTATTTTAGTGCCCGATTTTGGACAAACAGTTTATGATAATGTGATACTAAATTTAAGTCCGTTTGAGCAACAATTTGCTGAAAATCGTCCTTTCTTTACGGAAGGAACTGACTTATTTAACAAAGGTGGTATCTTTTATTCAAGACGTATTGGTGGAGCTCCACTTATAACTAAAGACGATGTTACTGCTAATTTAGCATCAAACGAAATAATAAGTAAATACCCTTCCACAGTAAACTTATTGAATGCTTTGAAAATTTCTGGCCGTACAAAAAGTGGATTGGGAATTGGCGTACTCAATGCTGTTACTGAAAACACATACGCTGATATCGTAAATACTGATACGGGAGAATCACGAAAAGAATTAATTTCACCTCTATCCAATTATAATATTTTTGTGTTAGACCAACGTTTTAGAAAAACCTCATCAGTATCATTAGTTAATACTAATGTTATGAGAGAAGGAAGTTATAGAGATGCCAACGTTTCAGCTCTAGTTTGGGATTTAAACACAAAGAAAAACACTTATAACTTAAATGGTGACTTTAAATACAGCTTTCTTAATGATGGTATGGATAACATTGGTAAAAAAACAGGTTATACTTCTGATCTTTATTTTGGTGACAATAGCGGTAAATATCGTTATGGCATAGGTGGACAATTCGTTTCTAAAGATTATGACCCTAACGATTTTGGAATTAATTACCAAACTCATTACCAAGCTTATTATGCAAATGCAAGTTACAGAATATTAAAGCCTTCAAAAAGATATAATTATTTTAATACAAGTATCTATTATTATTCTGAGTTCGATAATGCAACTGGAAGAATTCAAAATCATAATATCAATTTAAATGTAAATCCTACTAATAAGAAAAATGATTATTTAGGTTTTTCTATAAACATAAGACCTACAACTATTTCAGATTTTTATGAGCCTCGTACTGTATATCAAGACCGCTATTTTACTCGCCCTAGAAACTTACAAATAACCCCCTATTTATCAACAAACTATGCTAAAAAATTTGCTGTAGATTTAAAACCTTCTTATTGGTTTATTGATGAATATAACAGACGTAATTATGAGCTATACATAAGTCCTCGATATCGTTTTTCTGATAAATTTTCTTTGATTTATGCTTTTGACTTTTTGAGACAAAATAACGATAAAGGTTATGTAGCAAATGACAACAACAACATCTATTTTGGAAGAAGAAACGTAATCACTTATAGCAATACCTTAACAGGGAAATATTCTATCAACAATGTGATGAACTTTAATTTGTCTGTTAGACATTACTGGTCATTTGACATCAACAAAGAATATTATACTTTGCAAAATGATGGGAGTTTATTGTCTGACCCAACTTATACTAACAATAATGACCAAAATTTCAGTACTTGGAATCTAGATTTAACCTATTCTTGGTGGTTTGCACCTGGTAGTCAGTTAACCGTTTTGTATAGAAATAATGCTTTAAATAGCGATTATGGAACCGATTTTAGTCATCGATTAAATGATAATGTAAACAACCTATTGAACTATCAAGGACTAAATCATGTTTTCTCCATCAGTGTTCGTTATTTTATTGATTATAATTATGCTAAACATTGGTTTTTTAAAAATCAATAGCTTTTATATATCCTTTAAAACTAAAACGTTTTCGCTTATTTTAGTTAAATTTTAGCATCTTCTTTTCATTTGAGCTTTTGCAAATGTTTATCTTTGTGTAAAACAATTCATGATGAATAAGAAAGTAATTTTAATGATATTAGATGGTTGGGGTAAATCACCTGATCCAAAAGTCTCGGCTATAGATAATGCCAACATCCCTTTTATAAATAGTTTATATACAAAATATCCCAGTGCACAATTGCGTACTGACGGATTAAACGTAGGTCTCCCAGAAGGACAGATGGGAAATTCTGAAGTAGGTCACATGAATCTTGGTGCAGGTAGAATTGTCTACCAAGATTTAGTGAAAATTAATTTGGCTGTTAAGAACAAAACATTACACAACGAACCAGAATTGGTTGCAGCTCTAAAGTATGCCAAAGACAATAACAAAGCTGTTCATTTATTAGGATTACTCTCTGATGGTGGTGTACATTCACATACTTCGCATTTAAGAGGATTAATTGATGCTTCGCAAGAATATGGGCTAGAAAAAGTTTTTGTTCATGCGTTCACCGATGGTAGAGATGTGGATCCAAAATCGGGTGCTTTGTATCTTGAAGATTTGAATAATTATATTTATGATAAATCAGCTAAATTAGCTTCGGTTGTTGGTCGCTATTATGCAATGGATAGAGACAAACGTTGGGAACGAGTGAAAATCGCTTATGATTTATTAGTAAACGGAACAGGAACTCATTCAAAAGATGCTGTTTTAAGTGTTTTAGACAGTTATAAAAACAATATCACTGATGAGTTTATTGATCCAATTGTAATGGTTGATACCACTGATAATCCAGTCGCAACGATTGAAAATCAAGATGTAGTGATTTTCTTCAACTTTAGAACTGATAGAGGACGAGAATTAACGGAAGTACTTTCTCAAGAAGATCTCCATGAACAAAACATGCATAAATTAAATTTGTATTATGTGACCATGACCAATTATGATGACACTTACAAAAATGTTCATGTGATTTACGACAAAGATAATCTGACCGAAACCTTAGGAGAAGTATTAGAAAAAGCAGGTAAGAAACAAATTCGAATTGCCGAAACTGAAAAATATCCTCATGTTACATTTTTCTTTTCGGGAGGTAGAGAAGTTCCTTTTGTGGGAGAAACTAGAATTTTAAGAAATTCTCCTAAAGTAGCTACCTACGATTTACAACCCGAGATGAGCGCCTATGAATTAAAAGACGCTTTGGTTCCTGAATTGAATAAAGGCGAAGTAGATTTTGTATGTTTGAATTTTGCCAATGGAGACATGGTAGGTCACACTGGTGTTATGGCAGCTGCAATTAAAGCTTGTGAAGCCGTTGATACTTGTGTAAAAGAAGTAGTTGAAGCAGCTTTGGCAAACAACTACACTACAATTATAATTGCCGACCATGGAAATTGCGAAACGATGATTAACCCAGATGGTTCGCCAAACACAGCACATACTACCAACCCAGTGCCAATTATTTTAGTGGATAATGAATTAAAAACCATTCATGATGGCGTTTTGGGCGACATTGCTCCTACCATATTAGATTTAATGGGAATTGAAAAACCAGTTGTAATGACTCAACATTCACTGTTATAGTTCTACTTTTATATAAAGTAAAACCGCCATTCTCTTGATTGGCGGTTTTTTTTGTGGATGAAACAAATAATAACATTTTCATAAAACTAAATAATTATCAATGCTAAGATATTCATAGTAATCGCTATCTAAAAATGTAGTTATTAGAGGATTCAATATGAGAGTATAATCGACAAACTATCATTAATTTTTTCAAATACTCCATAATAGTTATATCTTTTTAAGTACAATTTTTTCGTTTTCTTTTTCAATAACTTTCTTAAAGAATTCTTTTAAAGTATCATAATCCTCCGCCAGAACAATTGAAGTATTAATATTTAAAATAATTGTAGCCTGAATTTGATTATCTGAGTTTGAAATCGCCAGACTGAAATTACCATAGCCTTTATCCATGGCTAGAGCAACTGGTTTGGGCAAGCTTTCTACTTGATAACCATCAGGTATAGTAATATTTAACATGTATTTATCTTTCGAAGGAAACGAAAAATCAACAGGAAATTCTCTCGTTTCTTGCTTAAATGGATTTTCCTTAGTGGCAAACTGTAACAATGGAGAAAAATATAGTTTACTACCTACAATATCGGCTTCATTAGAATCTTTAAAAGCATATTTTTCAACAACTGGCTCTCCTAAATCTTTATCATTTAAATCGTAGTCTGAAACTTCAAGTCCCCTATTTCTTTTTTCCATTTTTTCCATTATGGATTCTTTGGATACTCCTGAATAATTTTCTCGAAATCGCAACCCATTATAATCCAAATATTGCTCTCGTACTTTTCCTGAAACTTGTCCTTTAACATCAATTGTTGCTAACATATTTACCACATCTTGAGAAGAAAAACTAGGCATTAAATCTATCAAATCGGAGGTTTCATCTTTTCTTATAATCCTTCCAAACCAGTTCAAATCTCGCAAAGGCAAAATGTTAGGCAATGCATATTTACTAGTAGCATCTAATACAGAAAGTTTACCATCAATCATTACAGAAGCAATTACAGTATTATAGGCAATTATACTAGGATAAAGAGCCACACCATTGGCACGAGTACTTACCAAAACAGGATTTGCATCTAAACCTGCAAAACGCAACATAGACACTAACATTAGATTTATTTCTGCCGAATTTCCTGTTTTATCTTGATACGCTTTTTTAACGCCTCCATCACAATAATAACTATTGTATTTATTCCAAGTCATTCTTGATTGAACATAACTAAAAATTGTGGCTATTTTTTCTTCATTAGAAGTCAATCCCTGAAGTAAAGTTTTTAAATCATCTTCATAGTAATTGTTTTTATCTAGTTGACTACCAAAACTATCGCTTTCATAAATCTTTTTTGCAACATCTCCCCAAGTTGTGGAAAAAGACTCGAATGCTTTTTGAGGCATTTGAGTTCCTGAATGTTCAAACTCTAAAGAAGATGCATAATTTTCTATGTTATTAATATACGATTCTTCCTTTAACGCTGGAATATTTTCTAAGACATAGGTAGTACGATTGTCAACATAATTAATATTCTCTATATCATGAACATAGCCTCCTCCTCTTCCATGAGGAGCAACCATATCGTCTAATTGAAGTGTTTTACTAAACTTATCTTTTACTTCTGTAGGGGTTAATACTCCTTTTCTATGTACATTATAAAAATAATATTCTGGAATATCTGTCATATATTCTGAATAATTAACTGGAATGCTTCTTTGAAATTTCCAATCAGGAAAATTTGATATAAAAGGTGATCTGATTGTATATTTATATTCTATTATTGAGCCCTCTTTAACATTAGGCATTACTATTTTTCTTAATCCTAAATATTTGTTTTTCTGCTCGGAGAATTCATTTTCGCTTTTTAATTTTGTTTTCTCTATTTGATTATTCACTAAATTATAAGTCACTGCTTTTGAAAAAGAAACCGATTCTCTATTTGAACTTCCTACATAAAAAGGAACTTCTGTATTCGCCCATTCATATCCGCCTTTCTTATAAATTTTTATTTTCATTTCAACTTCAGTCATTACGAAAAAACCTTCATTTTGTTTATAATCAAAATAAGTCTTCCCTTTTTCAAATAAAATAGTAGCTACAGCTGATGTATCCTTAGCATTTATTTTCTCTTTAAGTTCATCATTAGTAACATTTCCAAGTTCATGCTTTTGTGACCATACAGTATAATTACTTAAAATTATTAATGTAATAATTAAAATTACTTTATTCATTGTGGTTATTGTTTGGTTAGAACTATTTTTGAATTATCGGTTTTTGCAATTTTTTCTCTAAAGCTTCTAAAGTTTTCATATTCAGATTTGTCATAAAAACCTTTATTCATTAATAACGATCGCTTGTATAATAATTTACTCGGGCTAAGCACAACAAGTTCCATTTTATATAAACCAAATTTATCTTTTATTTCAATATTCTCTGGTTTTGCCTCTAATTTAAAGCCATCTGGAAGATTGATTTGAATTTCATCTTCATCATAATACCCTCTTGAAACTTCAAATGGATTTTTACGAACTCTATAACGTTGTGGAATACTGGCATCTTGGTTGAAAACATTAATCGGAATCATCATTACACCTCCATTATTTTTACCATAACTTGTTGCACTTATTTGTAAATCCTCAGCAAATTCAATATTTTCTTTATTGTTATTGAATTTAATTTTATCCATTTTCAAATTGTTTATCCAATAAAAATGTGATTTATAATAGTTATCAATCTCTTCTTTTGATTTTTTTTCAATAGAAAAAACATTATCATATTGAATTCCTTTCGACTTAATAGTTATATTACCCGTTAAATTACCTTCCAAATCGATAGCATAATTCCCTTTATAAACTTGTGAACTTAATTTTTCATTATACTCATTCGTTTTAATGATCTCTCCTTTTTCAGGTTTTACCATTAAAGCATATCTGTCATCTGTAAAATTACCTTGAAATCCAAATGGAATTGTTTGACTCGTACATTCTAAAAACACCATTTTATCGTTAGTTGGTATTGTCAAAATAATATGATTCCCTTGCATAGTAACAAAATCCTTGTCAAAATCTTTTATGCTTCTGTCGCCATAAATTTGAGTATAAAAAGCATCAACCCCAACAGACTTCAAGAGCACTCTTGTATAATTTGACAATGCTTTACAATCACCATATCCCAATCGATCTACATCTTTTGCTAGCATAGGTTTCCAACCTCCAATCCCCAATTGAATACTCACATATCGTGTTTTATCTTGAACATACTGATAAATTATCTTGGCTTTTTTAATAGGATCAGATTCGTTACCAACAAGTGCTTTAATTTTTGATTTAGTCTCATCAGAAACTTCTTCGGTATCTTTTAGCAATGAATTATACATCCATTTTCCATAATCTTCCCAGGTTTTAGCAGTTCCTTCAACACCTTCAAGACAAAATTTTTCTAATCCAAATTTTACTTCAGGTAGAATTTTAGTTGAAATGGGTGAGTAATCTTCTGGTTTTTCGGCTACTAAATTCTCAACTGAAAAGCTAATACTATTCACCTGTTCCTTTTTCTTTATATCTTTCCCTTCAAAATTAAACTCTTTATGTTTAAAGCCTAAATCAGATGGATAATTAACTGTAATTTCAGATTTTTGAACACTTTCAAAATAGTCGTCAATTGGACTCCAATTTGGAATAAATGCTGTATTAGAACTTTTAGTTTCACTTTCAAAAACAACTGTATATGGATAATCTGTTGGCGTATAGTCTAAAAAAAGAACCCTACCATCAGTAAGAATTGAAAAACCATCTGCTACACTTTGGTCTTTAAAATCACTCTTTCTAATTTTCTTGATTTCTTTCCCAAAAGAATTGTAAATAACTGCCTGAATGGATAGAATTTTTTCAGAATTACTATAATATTCTCTCGCGTCAACATTACTTATTCCCTTTGAATTTAAAACTGTAATCACTTTTGTCGTTTTGACAACCATAGATTTTTGAGAAGCAATATCAATAATAATTGATTGATTTCTTATAATACTATTAGCATTTTCCTTTAGATTTTCAGGAAGTATTAGTGAAGAATAATCAATAGTTTGAGCTTTGATTATAGTAACGAATAAAATAAAAACAGGGAGAAAATAATTATATCTCATTGCAGAAGGGTTTAATCAAAAATAAGAATTTATTTAATAAAATATAGATTTACAATTTATTTTATTATTTTTTTAAAGACCTCTATAAAAGAGCTGCTTTGATGGTATAACAAAATCATAAAATTGATTATTAAATTTTGATAAATTAATTAATTGAACATTAACACTAAATTGAGTTTACACAAAATTCTGTCCAGTCTCCAAAACAAATTATTTTTATATTATTCCCATTGGGAAAATAACAATTCCCGTTGGGTTTTAAGCAAAACAAATTACTTTTATTTAAAACCCGTTGGGAAAATAACAATTCCCATTGGGTTTTATACAAAACAAATTATTTTTATATAATTCCCGTTGGGAAAACAACAATTCCCATTGGATTTTATACAAAACAAATTACTTTTATTTAAAACCCGTTGGGAAAATAATAATTCCCATTGGGTTTTAAATAAAATCAATTGGTTTTATAATAATTCTATTGAGAAAATATATTTTTTTGTTGGATTTTGAAAAAAAAAT
>TBL_comb47_HYPODRAFT_10006774_pt1 | contig 12280 bp, 10 predicted proteins | sample TroBogypolimnion_40_FD_10682 | JGI IMG/M metagenome (IMG submission 10682) | reverse complement strand
GCATTTAACTGAGCTAACTCTTCCCCTGTTAATTCACCTGAGAATGATTTTGCAATCAGACCGTAAATTTCGTCGTTAGTAAGATTCATTGTTAATTAGTTTCAATAGATTGACAAATGGAGGCTGCCATTACCCTACATTACGAGGTGAAAAAAAGTAAAAATAATCTGCATTGGTCAATTAACCCCGATTTTAAAGTTTGACCCGAATTTGTTTTCCGTTGTAATGAGCTGATTTATCAACAGTTGTCGATATTCCGACACCTGTTCCGTTTCCCGGTTTAACAAGTATGATATTGAACTTTCTTTCTTTCAGCATTCCGGTGAAGGTCCCTTTCTGATCCGAAATATTCAGAGTCCTGGTTTTGTCGCTCCAGGTGAACCGGATAGTGGCATATTTCCCCTGCTCATAATTGTAATTATCGTTCTCGTCTTCATACAGTACAAATTCACCGTCAGCCCCGGGGTAGATCCTCAATTCGATCATGTCGGCAGGCTTTTCGGTGGCATATTGCAGAAACCCTCCCATCGGAACGATTGATCCGGCTCTGACATACAGCGGAATTGTCTCTATCGGAGCCTGAGCTTCAATAGCTTGCCCCCCTTCAACAGTTTGCCCTGTCCAGAAATCAACCCATGCCGTCGATTTTGGAAGATAGACCTTGCGGGTTTTTTCCGCCGGAATATTGGCCGTCAAACTGTACATACGCTCCGTCACCGGATTTACGAGGAATGCTGATCCAAACATATACTGGTCAGGAATGGAATTTACCTTTTCATCATTTTTGAAATCAAAGGCGAGCGACCGCATCATCGTATACCCTTCATGGGTGACCCTCCACGAAAGTGAATAGATATATGGGAGTAAACGGTATCGTAAATTGTCATAATTCAGCAGGATAGCCTTGGTCTTTGCGTCCCAGTTATCAGAAAACAGGGCACGTTCGCCTTTTCCGTGGATTCTGAAAACCGGGCAGAAGGTTCCGAACTGAAACCAGCGGGTGAAGAGCTCTTTCTGAACCGGATTTTTCCAGTCCGGAGCAGTCCAGTTCAGGTGGTATCCTCCGATATCGGAAGTCCAGTAGGGAATACCGGATGCACAGGCGTTGATTCCCTGGGGAACCTGGCTCTTAAACGCGCGCCAGGTACAGGTAATATCCGAAGACCATAAGGTTGCGGCATTACGCTGCGCACCTGCAAACGACTGGCGGATCAGGAAAAATGCCCTTTTCCCTTTGATATCGGTTCTCCAGTGCTTGTATAAACCTTCGGAGTGCATCAGTGAATAGGTATTGAAAAAGTCGATCCCTTTTCCTATGGAGAAATTACTCTGTCTTCTAAGGTCAAGCAAGGCTCCATTGTCGGGTTCGCATTGGTCAACCCACCAGGCATCCCAGCCATAACGACCGATCAGACTGTCTTTTGCCTGTTTCCAGTAAAGGTCTCTCGCCTTTGGGCTGTGTGCATCATAGTAATTATCAAAAGTATGGGTCATCACATTGTCCCAGGTGATATCGGTCAGGCAACCGGCCTTGTCCATTGCCTTATAGGCTGGTGTCCCCTTGGCAAATACTGGCCATATTGAGATCATCGCATGGATATTGGCCTTATGCAGTTCATCCACCATTTTCTTTGGGTCGGGATACCTTTCAGGCCACATCACATGCGAACCGATCACATTGGGTTCCCAGTAAAACCAGTCCTGAACGATGCAGTCGACCGGGATTTTCCCATTCCGGTATTTATCTTTTACAGACAAAACCTCTGCCTGACTTTTATACCGGTCTTCAGACTGAAACAATCCGAATGCCCATTTGGCAAACATCGGGGCAGCCCCTGTGGCATTGCGGTATCCGGCAATGACCTGATCCATACCGGGTCCGTAGATAAAATAGTAATCGACCATCTTTCCGCTTTCAGATACATATTTGTAACGCGAATTGGAGTCTTCGGAACCATAAAAGTTCGAGGCGGAATAATTATCCCAGATCAAACCATACCCTTTATTTGACACAAGTACAGGAATTGCCCCGGTCATATATTTGATAGCCAAATCCTGATTCCTCCCCTTATAATTGATTGAAAGGGTGTCCTCCGGATGACATCCCAGACCGAAAAGAGCTTCATCGGCCGGAGAGATAAACCGGGTTCCGCAGTTGTAGGTGGTAATCCCTGCAATTGTGGCCAGAACCATATTTTTGCCTGAGTCCTGATCCTCGGAAAGGATTACCTTGTCATTCAGATCAGTATAGCGGATTGAGTTATTGCTTTTAGTAACGATTACCTTCACTTTGGCGGTCGAAAGGGTTATCTCCCCGTTAATTTCGGTGACTTTAAATTCGGGTGCTGATTTCCACGGATTATTAATGACCAACGATTTTTTCAAAGGCAGTGCATCGAGAATTGTATATTGCACCTCTACAATATTGTCCTTGCAAATTTTAATTTTCATCGCCCCTTTGTCGAGCAGAAAAGTGACCCCGTTATTCTCTTTTTTAAAGGATTGAACAGCGGCCTGCACCGATGTATTAGCTGCCAGGATCATTAAAGCCATGAGCAGAATTATTGCCTGAAATTTGAATTTCAACATTGTAATGGATTATTGGAAAAAGTTATTTGTTGATTGGTATCGGTTTAATGACAAACGGAGGATGGTGCTACCCTACACTCTAAGAGGAGAAAAGTTGAAAATTCTTATTTTTATTTTGCAAATAGCTTTTTATCAACTCCAAACAATTTCTATAAATTTCCAGGAGAAGTAATACATGGAGCTTGCGCACTTCGCGCCACCCTTGCGAACATTTCGGTTTAACCTTTTTTTACCGCAAGGAGCGCAACGATTTTCGCAAGGAACGCAAAGTATTACCTCATGATAGATCAATGGTAGCGGCTTTTGTTTCTCAACTTTTAAATTCAGGCAATAAAGTTCATCATAGACGCATTCTTCATATGCACTTTCCAATAAGCCTGTTCCTAGTCCCCGATGAACTTTCAAACCAGCTTCAAAAACGATTTTAGCTAATTCGTTTTCATTCATGGCCGATTTAGATATATCGTTGAGAATATAATATATCCCTATGAATCAAAGACATAAAAAATGAAGAAGAAAAAGTCAATCCCCAGGTTCAAAAACTCAATTTTTTGTTTTCGTCTGTAAATAATTTGTTTTTTAAAGGTCAGATGGAATCCGTCAGCTGACGGATGGTGATATTTTCATTTCGGTTGGCGATTACCCAACCATGGCTATTTCATTTATTGTGTTTTCCGGTTAGCCTGAAAAGCGCTAAAAGGATGGTATCCTTGATTTGGCTCCTTTTTATGGCAGGCAGATATTCGAGAAGCGAAATGCGTAATGATTTTAACGATCTTCCAATCAATGCTTCAACTCCCTTGACCGAAATCTCCATCTTTTGGGCGATCTCTTTGTTGGTCAGATTTTCAAACCGGCTGTATTCAAATGCCATCTTACATCTTTCGGGTAGCGATGCAAGTGCAATCATCAGTTGTTCTTCGAAATCGATGGTATCTATTTGTTTCTCGGTCGTGTTCTCGCTATACCTATTGTCGGGCAGATCCGACAGTTTAGCATTTCTCTTCTCTCGTTTTACGAAATTAAGGCATTGATTACGAACCATAACCGTGAAATATGGTGTCATCCGCTCAACATGTCCCAGGGATTCCCGCGATTCCCATAAATTAATAAACACCTGCTGAACAAGACTGTGGGCATTGTCTTCATCATGAACAATGGATTGGGCCAAACGGCACAGGTTCTGATAATGATCATTAAAGATCTTATCAAAAGCCCGGGAGTTGCCATTTTTAAACTCCGCAAAGAGAAAGCTATCCATCTGCTCCTTTTCAGTCATTCACAATTGGTGTGGTTAGAATCGAGGGACAAATTTAGTCATTTGCAGGTAACCGCAAAGCAGAGGGTCCAATGCCAATAAAGAGTGATTGAGCTACTTAAAAGGTGCGTCCGGATTAATTGTTTTTATAAAACCGGTCATGGAAAAAATAGCGAGCATCATTATCAGCCTTTACCGCTTTTGATTCAACATTCAGAATCATCACCGGAGGGTTCGGATCATTGGATGGTGCACTTGGCCATTCCGGCAGTACGATATCGTTAGGGTTCCCTGTTTTAATGAAGTTGGCAAAGAAGCTTTGCATCGTTTCCGACACCTTGTAGTCATCGGCTGTCCAGGCATACTCCCTGATCAAACCCAGATTTCCCATGCAGTATTCGATTTCGCACGCATGTGGCGCACCAATAAGCTCACTCACCTTTGGCTGGCTATTCTCTTTTTTAAGGGTTCCGCCGGCCAGACCGGATGCCAGAGACTGATCAACCAGAGGTGGTCTCAGTTTGCTGAAGAAATAGCGGTAAACCGGTTGCCTGCTGTTTTTCCGTTGCAGGTCGAACCATTTCCAGGTGCTGTAGGCGATGAACCGGTCGGAAGCCAATGCCGTAGCAGAAAGTTCAACCTCTTTCCCGGATTGGTGGGAATAAATCCGGAGAACCTCCTCAAAATCATTGGGATAGGTCTCTTTTACCCTGCTTACAAAATTTTCCTCAGTGTACGGTTTCCCATACATAAATGCCATTCCGGGAATCTCTGCTGAATTCCACCCGACTAAAACCGGAATTTGTGCTTGCTCGTGGGCCTTAAAAATTTCGGGAATAGATTTCGGGAAGAAATAGCCGTCAATAACCGTTGGAAATCCAAACCGTTTTGATTCATTGTAAAGTTCGAATATTTCGCGCGTACTCATTTTCCGCAGTTGTTTCAGCGTAAAATTACCGGCTTTTGTGACAAAATCAACGCCCTGTTTCTCTGCCTCTGCCAAGGGTACCGGGGGCATCGTGGGATTGATGGCAGCACCGCTTTCGCCGATCGCACCCGCGATAAATCCCTTCGAAAGGGGTGAGGCCATCAAAGAACTGACTGCTATTGAACCGGCCGATTCACCGGCAATGGTAATCTTTTTAGGATCTCCGCCAAATGCGGTAATATTTTTGCTGACCCAGCTGAGGGCGGCCGTTTGATCGAGAAAACCATAATTACCCGAGGCTTTATATGGGGCTTCGGCGCTCAGTTCAGGGAGTGCAAGGAAACCGAAAATATTCAGTCTGTAATTGACAGTGACAGCCACGATCCCTTTTTGGGCCATACTGGCTCCATCATACCGGGGTTCCGAGCCATCGCCGGCCACAAAACCACCGCCATAAAAATAGACCAGAACAGGAAGGCCCGAAGTGTTTCGCTTTGCAGGGGTCCAGACATTCAGATAGAGACAATCTTCGCTTATCCCGTTTGAACGGGCATTCATATCCCCAAAAACGATCCCCTGCACTGCCCGGGGTCCGAATTTTTTAGTCTCCTTCACCCCACTCCAGTTTTCAGGGGGTTGTGGCGCCTTCCACCTGAGTTCGCCTACCGGAGGTTGGGCAAAAGGGATTCCAAGATATAATTGCAGTGAGGTCTTTGTATCGTAGAGCCCTTCGATGGTTCCATTTGCAATTTTGGTCTGAACAGGAAAACAGTTATTGGTCTGTCCTGTTGAGGAATTCGGATTCATGCACACCATACCGCACAAAGCAATTAGAGTGAACAGATTCAATTTTAGGCGCATATTGGTAACTATAAAGTTGAATTGACTTACCTTATCAGGAGTAATGAACCGCAGCGGACCGCTAAGAAGAGACAGAGTGGCGCAAAGTTAAGACTTTGCGATTCTCTGAGTTTTTTCTTTGCCCTCCTTTGGGGTTATTTTTTTGTGATAGTCACGACCATAATTGACACATTCAGATAACGACCGTAATTATGGAATGTGGCAGACTGACAATCGGGGCAGCCTTGCCTGAAATGGAAAGGCTGAATGGCATTTTATCGTCTGACATGTTCAGAACCACCACAACAATCTTTCCGTCAGGATTGATAAAGGCTGTGGCCTGGAGTTTATCGCGGTTGGTGGAGCAGCTGATCCGCTTGGCGCCGGGCTGAATGAATTTTGAAAAATGGCCAATGTAATAATAGCTGTTGGTGTAAATCAGCTTCCCAGTCTGGGTATCGGCATGAACAGGGGCAAAGCAGAAATTCCCGACATGGTTAGGGCCTCCGTTTTCATCAAGCAGAATATTCCAGTCGGTCCAGGCAACGGTACCACAGTTAAAATCATTTACCATTGAATAGCCGTATTTTTCTCCGAGCGTCCAGTCATTGATCCTCTCCATGCTGAATCTTTCCACACACCCTTCGGTGAAAATCAGGTTTTTGGAGGGGTAAGCCTCTTTCACCCGTTTGAGATTTTCGAATTGCATAGCGCTGCCGGTCCAGGTTTCGTACCAGTGAAAACCTATCCCCCAGATAAATTTTGCTGCTTGGGGATCGTCCAGTAAGGTGCTGGCTCTTTGAAAGACCAGATCGCGGTTATGATCCCAGGCAATTAGTTTTTTGGTGCTGAATCCATTTTTCTGTAAGGTCGGGCCCAGGTAATTTTTTATAAAATCGCGTTCTTCTGTGGCTGTAAAAATGCATGATTCCCACTTCTGGTTAGCCATTGGCTCATTCTGGACAGAAAGGCCCCAGAGAGGAATCCCCTGTGATTCATACGCCTTGATGAATTTCACATAGTGATTTGCCCAGGCCTGATGGTATTGAGGCAGTAGTTTTCCGCCGTGGATCAGGCTGTTGTTATCCTTCATCCACCCCGGAGGACTCCACGGACTGGCAAAAAGGGGCAAACTTCCGCCTGCAGCCGCGATCGCCTTTTTGATCAGCGGAATTCGGTATTTTTGATCATGGGAAATGTTGAACGTTTTTAAAGAGGTATCATTTTCTGCAACATATCCGTACGAGTCGCTCGAGAAATCGCAACTGGCAATATTGGTCCGGGCGAATTTGTACCCGATTCCAATCTTCCGATCGTAGTAAGCAGTAAGGAGTTCTTTTTGAGATGATTCCGGTAATTTGGCAAAGACTTCAGCAGCGGCATCGGTCAACGCACCACCAATACCTGTCATGGTTTGAAATGTGCGTAAAGGGTCGATAAAGATACAAACCTGGGTTTCAAAAGGCTGACCGAAATTTTCAAATAGGGCATCCGAGATTTGAGTCAATCGCAACTTTGTATCTCTTGCCGTGGTATAAATCTCTGCTTTTACCGGATTTGAAGGTTTAGCCGGTTTGGCGGCAAGGTTAGTGGCTGAGGTTTGATTACAGCACCAAAATGCCGAAAGGAATAATACCAGAGTAGTTTTAACAAGATTCATGGCTGTGCGTATAATGAGGGTTAAAGATTATCTTTCCGGCAGAGATTACTTATTTAAGAAGAAGTAAATTATCCAAAATATCAAATTATAAGCCAGTTATCAGCTGCCAATTACCAGCCGCTTGGAATTACCCTCTGGAAAGGGATAATTTCTTTACGCAAAAATTTCTTTTTAGATTAGTGCAAAGATATCTATTCCTCTTTTGTATTCACCATCCAAATCGAAAAGACGTTCAGATAATTCCAAAAAGATGCCATAACTTCTTCGGGTATTTCCAGTTTTGAGAGCGCCTCGATATAACACTGCAACCAGATGATCCGCGCATGCTGATTGATTGCAAACGGAGCATGCCTGGCCGCAAGCATCGGTTTGCCCCGGCTTTGATTGAAATAGGATGGCCCTCCACAAATCTGAATAAAAAAATCGGAGGAACGTTGTTTTGCCTTATCCAGGGCCTCCTCAATGCGGGGGAAGAGGTGGTTTACTTCACTTTTGCTAAGCAGGTCATAATGATCACTTACCAGTTTCCTGATACCGTCTTCGGTTACCAGTTTCAGAAACTCCGGAGAAGGGATTGTGACCGGAGGCCTTTGGCCAAAATCATACTGGGTGATCGTAAAATCCATAATGAAATCAAAAATATTTGGTGAGGGATGTATTCTATTATCCCGGTTGTTTTTCCGCTATATGAATACATCGAAAGTAAGAAATACAATTAAGTAATCGGAATAATCAAATGCCGAAACTATATTCCCCTAAATAGCAGACAATCAATATGGAATGTCATTAAAAATTGCACATTATTAATTTATAATTACTTATATCTCCAAAGTCATCCGTTCTGAGGCGGTCATATAATACCGGGCAAACTTTTCATCCTTCATATACTCATGCAGCCGGGTTTGCCATTTTTTGGCCCGTTCGGAGAGGAGGACGAGATTTTTATTGTTTTCGATATTTTCGGGATCAACCTTTTGAATCCTGATGACCGCTATAAATTCATCCATCCATTTCTCGTAATGGTGCATAAAATCCTTTTGGTCAGCAGAAATGCTCATGTCCAGATCGGATTTTATAATATTTGCAGAAATCATTGAGGATGCTGTCAGGCTTGCACCAAGTGTGAACCCCAGTTTGCGCAAAAAGCCTCTTCTTTTATCTTCGTAACCGTCCATGTTTGTCTTAGATTTTTACTAATAACAACGATTTTCGGATTTTGTTTGATAAGCTGAAAATTTAAATGGCGCAGGGATTGTATTTGAATCCCCCCGGTTCAGAAAGTCTCAACTGGAATTATTTAATTTGGATCACATGGTCAAACCTGGTTTTAACGCTTATCCATTTCACGGATTTTTAACGCAGCGAACCGAATGACCGTCCCGCATGGCCACGTAGCTGTTAACCGCGCCGTGACCGTACCCCAGAAAATGACCCCAGACACTGCACTGATTCCATTCTGCGGAGGCCCACCAGTGACAATAACCCCCCGGCTTACTGAATGATCCGTCGAAATTGCGGGACCCTCCTGAAAGTGACACAAATCCGCTTTTATTAAATGTCCCGTCAGGATTGATCCACTGAGCTGTTCCGTCGGATTCTGCCTTCCCGCCCTGAGTAATGGTATTCGAACGTTGAGCTATCCCCATCAAGGTTGTTAACTTCCCAAATTCGGAATCGGCCGGAACATGCCATCCCACAGGGCATAATTTGCCTGAACTTATTGTATACCAGTTATATATCGCCCCAAATTTATCACGGGAGGCCACTTCATCGTTATTATACCAGCAATAGCCGGGTGTGTAAAGAGATTGCCATTCCCTGCCATCGGTGATTAAGGGTATTGGCGTGCCGTCATTATACTTTATTGATTTTAGATTTTCGGTCATCCAGACCTGCGTTCCAATGGTAACCGAATGATAAAGATTTCCATCTGCATCGGTTACTTCCAGCTCTTTACCGGCGGATTTACCCTCCTGGGCAGATAATCCCAGGCTAACTAAAATTAAAGCAATTAAATTTATGGTTCTGAGTCGCATTTATTTCTGCTTGTTTAATTGTTGAAAAATTGTCCTCATGAAATCAGAAAGATGAATTGTTCCGCTTCAGGGGTCATCTCATGTAAGGAACTGTAAAAATATAGTGGCCTGAACCGATCCGGAAAACAGAATTTTTTCCCTGACTTCCGGAGGAAATAACACCTTTTGCCTTACCTGCAGGTTGTCCGTTTATTTTCACTTCCGGGTTAATTCCCAAAGGTACCATAACGGAAGCTTTGGTATTGGCCGGAATGGTGACCTCCAGGGTAAGGATGTTATTTTTCACACGCCATGCCGATAATACCTGGCCCCGGATCGTATTTATCCCTGCCGAAACCCAATCGAGATCTTTGGGTACGTAAGGCTTGATCAGGATATTTTCGTAAGCCGGTTTGGCCTCATCAATTTGTATTCCAGCCAGGGAGGTATAAAACCAGGAATCGATGGCGGCAGTGAGTACGATATGGTTAAAAGAGCCGCCGCTCCACCCTTCAGGGACCGTTGTGCGACCCCTTAGCAGGTCACTCCAGGAGGGAAATCCGTCGAGTTGTGTGAGCTGCCAGACCACATCCGATCTCCCTGCGCCGGCAAGTGCATCGATGAGCGACTTTGTTCCCGGGTATCCGGTAGTCAGATGGCCGTCATGTTTTACAACCATATCGTTTAGCAGTGTTGTCAGTACCCCTTGTTCATGGCCATCCGGGACAAGCCCGAGGCAAAGCGCATAGGCCTGCGGCGCCTGAGTCCCGTTGTCGTAGCTGTTTGCAGAACCATCGAAGAATCGTTTGTTGAATGCCTCCTTAATCTTGTCAGCGGTTTCACGGAATCTTTTAAAGTCCTCTTTTTTATCCAGTACATCTGCTATTTTGGCCATAATGGAGGCATCATAATAGTAAAATGCGGTGGTGATTGAAAGCGGAAGATTCCTGTTTCCCTTGAAACCTTCGCCAAGCGAAAGGTGATCTCCCCAAACCGATGTCTGGAGATATCCTGGATTGAGGGGTTTTTTACGCGGGAAATCCAGGAACGGGGCGGTGATTAATCGCGGAGCCACATCGCTTTCACCTTGGTCTTCAAGGTATTCCATGTAGTGAACAAGCGATGCATAGTGATCCTTAAGAATCCGCTGATCGCCATACTGCAAATATTGATACCAGGGGACCAGAATATAGGCTGCACTCCAGATCAGATCTTCTTCGACTCCTGACCGGGGTGCAATCATGCCCACCAGACCTGAAGGCAATTGTGTATCGTGAAAATCCCAGACCCACTTTGCATAAAATCGGGACATATCCAGGTTTAGCATCGCTTCCTGTGCCGAGAGCCAGCCGTCGGCGCCCCACCCCTTGGCGTTCAGCCCGCTGGGGACAGTCGGTCGGAACACCCATTTGAAGGTTGCAGCGTTGTGACTGGACCGTACAGAAATGGATCCGGTTGATGATCCCATTTCCGCATTCAAAGAATCCTCCTGGTTTGATTCCGTTATAAATAAATTGTCCTTCGAGGTCATCGGGTTTCGGAATACCGGGATATCCCGTAATTTCGACATACTGAAAACCGTGGTATGTAAAATGTGGCTCATAGGTTTCAATCCCTTCACCTTTGAGGATGAAATTATCCTCCGTGCGGGTAGGCCCCAGCGAGTTTCGGTTCAGTGTTCCATCCGGCAACAATGTCTCTGCAAACCGTATTTTAACGGCTGTCCCCCTGGGTCCCTGTGCCCGGATGCGGACCCACCCGGAGAAATTGCGACCCATATCAAAAATATAGACACCGGGTTTGGGTTCGGCAACGGTTAGTGGATGGATGGTTTCGTTGGCAATTTCCGGCTGTACTGTATTGGATATCAGTATTCCGCCTGGAGATGGCACACGGTTGGCGGGTTCCCAGTGAGCGTCATTGAATCCCTGCTGATCCCAGCCAGCCTGTTCCATCCGGGCATCATAATCCTCACCGTCATAAATACAGCTGAATGTGACGGGTCCTAACGCAGAACGCCAGCTTTGGTCAGATATGATCCTCGCGGAGGAGCCATCCGTGTAGGTAATCTCAAGCTGAAGGATCAGGCGTGGGAGGCCATACCACTGCATCCGCCAGCCCCACCATTTTTCGGGGGTATTAAACCACCCGTTTCCAAGCATCACACCGATGGCATTCTGACCGCTCCTGAGCTCCTTGCTCACATCATAGGTGTCATAAAAAATCCGTTTCTGATAATCGGTTTTGGCCGGAGAGAGTACCTGGTTGCCAATCCGTCCGCCATTCAGATGGGCTTCATAGAGGCCCAATCCCGCCACAAAAAGCCTGGCTCGGCGCACCGGCCGGTCAATTTTGAATTCTTTCCGGAAAAGAGGGGACCTGAGATCGGCTTCGGTTTGTTTTGTCGTTGGCGGAATTCTCAAATCCACTTTTGGGGTGATCTCGTCTGCACTTCCCCGCCCGATCCATTTTGCCTTCCAGTCAGAAGCATCCAGAAAGGCGGTACTAAATTTTTCACCTTTATTATAAGCGTGCAGTTTACCTGTCTCATCCCGCACCCTGACCCGCCAGAAATAATCGGAATTGGAGTGTAAAGGGTGGCCACCGTAGGTAATCTGTGTCGATTTTTCAGTGGAGACAAGGCCTGAATCCCAAAGGTCGGGCTGACCGGAAGTCAATAATTCAGGTGAAGAGGCAACCTGGATCTGATAGGCCGTTTGCATCCGTCCTTGTCCGTCGAGTCTCACTACCCACGAAAAGCGCGGATCCTTTATGCCGATCGCATCGGCAGCGGGATTGAATTCCACGAGAAAATCATCTTTTTCCATGGTGGAGATCCATTTCCGGTAATCCACCTTCATCCGTTCAAGTTGTTTATCAGGATTTTCTGACCGGGCGGTGGCAATCCCTAAACTTAGAACAGGAAGCAACAGGATTAAAATTTTAATAAGTCTAAAATTATTCATAAGTCAAGGTTCGTTTGAAACAAA
>TBL_comb47_HYPODRAFT_10006772_pt1 | contig 12282 bp, 8 predicted proteins | sample TroBogypolimnion_40_FD_10682 | JGI IMG/M metagenome (IMG submission 10682) | reverse complement strand
GTATTGTGTCCCGGCCCTACCTTGTCGGGATTCTGGGATGCTTCGGCCGCATCGGATTCCAAACTTGTTAAAGGAAAGAAAATTGCGGCTTCTGCTGATGTTGCCATTTATGGGTACAAGGCCATGATGAGCGGAAAGAGTGTGGCAATCCATGGATTCATGAACAGGATGATGGCTTTATCCGGCAAGTTTGCACCAAGAAAGCTGGTGATCGCCATCGCACGGAAAATGACAGAAAAAGCCAGGTAAGATATTAAACAATAATCGGAATCCTATTTCCGGTAATTATCGTATATTTACAGTGAACCAGAAAAATCTATACGCCATGGAACGATTTGATAAGATTCTTGTGATTGATAACGAATTTGAAGCTGAGAGGCTGACGGAAATCCTTAACAGCAAAAACATTCCTCACGGGATCATTCGTGCATCTGATTCGGTACTGGGAGGCATCGAGCAACTTGAATTTGGCTGGGGCTACCTTGAAGCACCCATCAAATACATGGATGAGATTCTTGAAGTTTACCGCGAAATAGAAAACAAATAAGCGGGTTGGCCCAATTTTACGGTCTGTCTTTGAATATTTACCTCAAAGGATTTTTCATCCGTTGAGGTTTTGTTTTTCTAAACCTTTACCTTTGCACCCGTGAAAAACTTCATGAAGATATTACGGTATGCAATCCCGTACTGGGTTTATGCCAGTCTGAACATACTTTTCAACATCCTTGCCGTAGTATTCTCATTAGTGTCATTTGCAGTGTTCATCCCGATCCTGCAGATGCTTTTTCACCAGATGGCAATCCCCAAATCAGCCCCGGTGCTGAACTGGTCTGACCTGAACACCCTGAAAGATAATTTTTATTATCACTCCGGGAAATTTATTCAGCAGTATGGCAACGAGAAGACCCTTATTTATATCGGCCTGATCATCGTCTTTCTTTATTTTTTCAAAAACCTGTTTCGCTATTTTGCCATGTATTTCCTGGCTGTTGTCCGCAACGGAGTCGTCAAAGATCTACGGAACCAGTTGTACAAACAAATCCTGATACTTCCGCTTTCTTATTACAATGAAAGAAGGAAAGGAGATATCATGGCACGGATGACGAATGATGTCCAGGAAGTTGAATGGTCAATCATGAGTTCACTGGAAATGGCATTCCGTGACCCGATAACAATGATCGCATACCTCGTAATGTTGTTTATCCTGAGTCCTTCGCTTACCATCTTCGTGCTGGTTCTGCTTCCCGTCAGCGGTTTTTTTATTGGCCGCATTGGGAAGAGCCTCAAACGGACTTCCGACAAGAGCCAGAAAAAAATGGGTTTCATCCTTTCCATGATCGAGGAGACTATCTCGGGATTAAGGATTATCAAGGCGTTCAACGCGATCAGTTTTGCCAATACCCGGTTTCAGAAATTGAATTCTGAATATACACGGCTGATGGTACGTTTATACCGCAAGCGTGACCTGGCTTCCCCGTTGAGTGAATTCCTGAGCGTGTTGGTCGTGACCATCGTGCTCTGGTATGGCGGTAAACTGGTGTTCACTCCCGGAAACAACCTGGATGCTGCGGCGTTTATCGTCTATCTTGGACTTTTCTCGCAGCTTATGCCTCCTGCAAAAGCGATAACACAAGCCTATTACAACATTCAGAAAGGTGCCGCCTCGGTCGAACGCATTGCCCATATCCTGAATGAACCGGAAGTGATCGTCCAGAAACAGGATGCGATTAAGAAAAAGGATTTTCAGACGCAGATTGAATACCGGGATGTCAGTTTCAGCTATGAAACAGAAGCCGTATTGCATAAGTTTAACCTTGTCATTCCGAAAGGAAAAACAGTGGCAGTCGTAGGTCCTTCGGGAGCAGGGAAATCAACAATGGTTGATCTTCTGCCCAGGTTCTATGATTGTACAGAAGGAGCAATTTTGATTGATGGTGTTCCGATCCGTGATATGATGATCGAAGATTTAAGGGGCCTGATGGGAATTGTTTCCCAGGAGACGATCCTTTTCAATGATACGATCTTTAATAACATTGCCTTCGGGATGGAGCACATCAGTGAAAGCGATGTGATCGCCGCCGCCAAAGTGGCCAATGCACATGAGTTTATCGACAAGATGCCATCAGGTTATTATACGAATATTGGTGACCGTGGCACTAAGCTTTCGGGCGGACAGCGCCAGCGGTTAAGCATTGCACGTGCTGTGCTGAAGAACCCGCCGATCCTCATCCTTGACGAGGCCACATCAGCACTGGATACCGAATCGGAAAGACTGGTCCAGCAGGCGCTTGAAAACCTGATGAGAAACCGTACTTCCATCGTCATTGCCCACCGCCTGTCCACCATCCAGTTTGTGGATGAAATTATTGTCCTGCAGAATGGATACCTTGTTGAACGCGGGACACACACCGATCTCCTTGGGGAAAACGGCGTTTACCGGAGACTGTATGATATGCAGTCGTTTGTCTAAAAGACAGATCCGGCTATTATTTACTTTTAGCAGACGCGCGCCTGCTGAGACATAAAATGAATGTCGATATTCTCTGTGGTTTCATACCGAAAACCATATAACTGCAATATAGAGGGCAGGATTCCTGCCAAAAGAAAGAGGGTATCTCAAAAAAATGAGTACCCTCTTTCTCATGTGTAACTATTCAATTTCTATGGCAACGGGAGGAAATAAGTTCCTGAATTGTTTCCCTTCTGCCAATCAACCTTGTAGTAACCGGGACAATCACCGTTGGTGACCAGGTTTCCACTGGCGTCATAACCATAAGTGATGGTTGCTTTTTTATTGTCTGAAGGAATCTGATGAATTTTTACACCTGACACCGGATCCCACTGGCAAGTAGCTTTACTGACAACAGACTGTGTGATCTGTGTGTAAAAGGTTTCTCCATTCCTGTTGATTCCCCAGACTACCAGGTTATTGTACCCATCAGCAGTACCAAGCCCGTCTATTGTCATCACCAGGCCGCCGCCCAATGTTCCAGTAAAAGTCCGTTGCCTGTTGATGTTCCAAACCCTGGTTGTATTGTCGTCAAATGTTGCTGTTAAGGCACCAACAGCCCTGTGTACGATGCTTGAATGGATTCCGCCCAACTGCCAGAGATAACCTCCGCTGACATTTGTGAATACCTTCGTTCCATTCAATGTCATCGACTTCCCATTCGATTTCTTGGTAATGGTAAGATTGATAAGCCTTACAGTGGTAGTAGCGCCGGCTTCTCCCCAATGCTGGCCAACCTTCTTGGTAATGGTGACCTGCCCGGTTCTTGTCTTGTTCCCTGGGCAATTATCCCCATTGTACGTGATGTGGTATGTGATGGAATCATTAGCAACCGTTGTTGAATCAATGGTTGCATTGCAAGGCCAGTTTTCTGTTGATTTGTTTGTTCCACCCGACAAAACAGTATTTGCATCGTTCAACGATTCATCAGAGATCTGTGTAACGGTAACCTCATCCTTTGATAGCTGTTGCAGCGACTGGGTGTTAACTGCTGTTTCTGTATTCTTGTCCTTTTTGCATCCGGTGAATGTAAGACCAGCCAGGGCAATTACCAGAACTCCGAACCTGAAAAAATTTGATGTTTTCATGGGATTTAATTTTAGTTTTTATTATTAAGGTTTTTATTGTTCAGATAGGTTTCAAAGGTTATACACACAAGATTATGGATACCCTGATGGTGATAGTGATTTTTTTTGTAAACTTGTTACGGTGTCACCGGAAAAGTCAACTCGGTAACAGCACATACTCCGAAGTAACCGGTTGCCCCGCTGCTCAGGTTGGTCAGGACATTGGCCGGAGCAGAACAAAACAACCCACCCTGCCAGTTTGTTTCCGACAATAATGTCCGGATAAAAGCTGCATGATTTGACGAAAGCGAATATCTTTTTTCAATGATCCGCGTTCCTGCAGGAAATGAGATCTTTTCCATCTCCGGGGCAAAGATCTCACTGACATCCAGTGTTGGCAAGGTATAAAACAGCATCCTTCTCTGGCATAACGAGGAATCTGTCTGTTCAAACCCTGCCACCTTTGACCAATCCAGCTGAACTTCCCACATGGCGGGCAGTTCTGTATTGAATGTGCTTGCAACATAATCAATATGAAACAGGTTGTCGCCGTCATTTTTCACATAATGCAGGGGATTGAATACACGTCCTGGCGTCATGGAAGCCTTTGCCGAATAAACCTTCTCACTGAAAAAGATCAGCAGGGAATAATTCTTCCCGAGAACCGCACTGAAATTACTGTTCGTCTTGTATAAACCCGAACCGGCCGGTATTTCCAACAGCTGGTATGTTGAATCTTCATTGTTGATGACTACATTGGCTCCGCTCACAGGAGTGGGGGTTTCATTTAACGCAGCTGTTGGATAAGTAATCCTGATCACCTGCTGTTTGGATTCATCGGTCAAAATTCCATCAACAACAATTATCCGGGGAACATTCCCGGTTACCGGCCAGTCAGTTTTCTTTATGCAACTGCAGAGCGAAAGAAGAAATACTATGAACAGGATTCCCTTTTTCATCAGAACTTGAATATATAGTTGATCGATGGAATAATCCCGGCAACGGAGATTGTTGTCGGGATCAGCTCATTATTTCCGCTGATGTTTGAAGGAACAACAAAAGTTCCGTCACTGTTTTCCACCCGGTTAAAATTGACCGAGAAAGGATTGTTCCTGGCATACGCATTATAAAGTGTAAGGACAAGATTATGCTGGAAGCGGTTTTCAGGCTTATTAAAAGTATAGGAGACCGAGATATCGAGCCGGTGATAGACTGGCAGCCGGTCATTGTTCTTATCCCCATAAATGGGTACAGAATACCCGTTGTTGTAATAAAATCCCACAGGTGTTGTGATCGGACCGCCGGATACAAGGATCCAGTTTGCACAAAAAGCCCATTTCTTGTGAGTATTGTATGATAAAGTGATCGACAGGTCATGCGGCCGGTCATAAAATGCAGGATAGGTTTTGTCACCATTCACCCCGGCTGTCTGGATAAAAACCCGTGAGAAAGTGTACGCGATCCATCCTGTGAATTTGCCTTCCGTCTTCCGAAGAGTCAGCTCAACCCCATACGACCAGGATTTCCCGAGCCGGAGTTCGCCTTCGATCAGCGGGTTGTAAAGCATATCCGCATGGTCGGTGTAATCGATGTAGTTGTGAAACTGCTTGTAGAACACCTCGGCCGACACATTCAGCTTTGACCGGAGCACTTGGCGGGCATATCCAAGTGCGTACTGGTCAGCTTTCTGGGGTTCAATATTCGGACTGCTGGGCATCCAGACTTCCAGTGAAGTAAACGGGCTGGTTGAATTGGAAAGCATCTGCATGAACTGGGTGGTCCTGCAGTAGCTGGCTTTCAGCACAGACTTATCATTAAACATATACTGGACGTGGATCCTGGGCTCAGGACAGAAAAAGGTGGCATAGGTTGCATTCTTCCTGACATTAAGGCTGTCGCTCACCTGGTGATTCACATCAAAATAATAAACAGTGGTCGGACCAATGTCCTGCCACACCGGCAATCTTATTCCGTAACGGACAGAAAGCTTCTTTCCGATGGTTTGTTCATTGGAGACATAAAAATCATATTCCATGGACCTTGATTCCGGGACTTTCGGAATATTCACCTGTTCTTCATTCCCTGTGAAATTCACATTCCCGGGATTAGAATGATGCCAGCCAACTTCAACTCCGGCTTTTATTGTATTCCTTGGATTCAGGTACCAGGTCAGGTCTGATTTCAGGGCAAGATTTTCAATGGCTGAATTCCAGTAATCATTTTCTTCCTTTGAAACATAGAGGTAATACCGGTAACGACTATAGTAAGCCGTGGTGTTGACAAACAACTTGCTGCTGAAGGTGTGGTTCCACCGGACAGTCCCGGCCAGGTTGTTCCAGCTGATGCCATACGTATGAATGGAGGTTTCAAGCTGCCTGGTAAAATTATCCCATCCGTAATAGAATGTTCCGAACAACCGGTTGTTCTCATTGAGCTTATAATTCAGCTTTGCATTGAGATCATAGAAGCTGGCGGTGAAAGTAGTGGGTGTGGTATTCAGCGATTGCAACCAGTTCAACGTTGAAACGCGGCCGGAAACATAAAAGGAGCCTTTATCACGAACGATCGGACCTTCGACTGAAAGATTCGAAGCATAAGGGCCGATGTTCCCGGAGAATCCAAACCTTTTCAGGTTCCCGTTTTTTGCCCTGATATCAATGACCGAAGAAAGACGCCCCCCGTAGTTTGCAGGAAAATCACCTTTGTAGGCCTCCACCTCATTGATAGCATCAGGTGAGATCACGGAAAAGAATCCGAAGAGATGCGAAGGGTTATAGATCGGTGCTTCATCGAGGAGGATCAGGTTCTGATCGCTGTTGCCGCCACGCACATAAAACAGAGAAGAACCATCGCCGAAGGATTTGATTCCGGGAATGGTCTGCAGGGCTTTGATGATATCGAAATCTCCTACAAACCCTGGTATCTGTGTCAACATGCGGGATGAAAATTTAAACTGGCTCAACGAATTGTTCAGTATGGCGGTATTCCTGTTTCCATCCAGAACTTCCACTGCCGGGATTTCCACTTTTGTCTCTTCCATTTCGACCGGGATCTTCTGGTTTCCTTTCAGCTCAATTTCCTTGGTAACAGGCTTGTACCCTACAAATGAATAGATCATGCTGTATTTTCCCGAAGGAATTGTAAGCGAATAGTATCCATATGCATTCGTCGTTGTTCCGATTAATGCACCGGATGGATAAATGTTGGCGCCGATCAGGACTTCACCTGTAGCTTTGTCTTTCAGGTAACCGGAGATGGTATACTTTTTCAGGGCCTGTGCAGCATTCGGATTTGCTTCATTCATCCCGTCCTGATGAAGCTTCAGGATGATCTGGTTCTCGACAAAAAAATAATCTATGTTATTGGGGACGAAAAACTTTTGGCAGATCTCCCTGATGGTGCTGCTTTTTATAATGACCGTGACTTTTTTGTTTACCGGGATCTCCTCCGGATTGAAGGAAAAATAAACATTCCCAAGGTCACTGATCATTTTAATGACCTCTCCGACGGACTGGTCATGCAGGTTAAGTGTGATTTTTTTATTCAGATCCTGAGAAAAAGCTAAGTGAGCGGTGAAAAAAAGGACAGAAAGAATGAGCAACCGGTATGTTCTTGTCCTGTTCTTCAAGGAGGTCAGTTCTTTGATTATTTGCAACCGTTCCCTGAGATCAAGGTCAAAGAACCTTTTTGAGTAATCTTAAGATTCAGTGTGGCACCAATCACATTCAGGACCGAGCCGAGTGTTTGATCATCAAAGGTGGCTGTCAGCCTGCATTGTGCAAGAGCCGGGTTTGTGATCCTGACCTGGGAATGATAAACTTTGTTCAGCGTTTTCACAATTTCTCCCAGCTGATCATTTGTAAAGATCAGCCTGTGCGTCTTCCAGGAGATATAATTCGGATCATCATTGGTTGTTTTAATGATCCCTTCCTGATCAACGGATATGTCTGCTTTTTCACCCGGTGCAAGGATTACCTGCCGGGATAAATCATCCTCATAATAAACCGCTACCCTCCCGTTTGTAAGAATGACCTCCATCTTCCCGTTGACAGCATTTGTATTTACATAAAATGAAGTTCCAAAGACCTGTATCCTGACCTTACCGGCCGAGATGATAAACGGCCTGGATTTGTCATGTGTGACTTCAAAATAGGCTTCCCCCCTGAGGTTTACATCTCTTTCTTGTGTTTTGAATGTGGCCGGATATTCAATCGTTGATCCGGTGTTCAGGGTAACGGAAGTGCCGTCAGGGAGTTTGCTTTCAAGTAAAGCCACATCGGCCGACATGCTCTTCATACGCGGACCGACCAGGATCCGGAAGATAAAGAATGCGGGGATGATAAGAATGATCAGCAGTGCTGCATAACGCAATGAACGCGCAGAGAAGAAACGCCTGTCTTCGCTGTTCCATGAAGAACCAGAGACAGGCTTGAGTTTTAGTACCGGCGACAGATCAATCTTCTTAGTAAGGGCATTCCATTCCTGGTCAAGGTCAACCTGTGATTCGATTTTTGACCGCTCAAGACTGGACCAGGTTTTCCGGAAGGAGTTAAAAAACTCCACGTTTGCAGGATCTGCTTTCAGCCAGGCTGCAAGAAACGCCAGGTCATCACTGGTGGCTTCCCCTGCGAAGTAGCTGGTGATCAGGTCTGTCGGATATGTTGGATCGGTTTTCATTTTTATTCCTGTAGGTTATACACGCAAGGTTGCTTTTACCCTTATTTAAATAAAAGTAAAAGAAAGATGATCATGTATTCTTTCAATCTTAACCTCATGTGCTGAAGTGCTTTCGACATCTGCGTTTCAACAGTCTTGACAGATATTTCAAGCTTATCGGCAATCTGCTGGTATTTCAGGTTTTCGTACCTGCTCAAAACAAAAATTTCCCTGCATCTCTCCGGCAGTTCACCAATGGCATCCCTTATATTCCTGCTGATATCGGCTTCGGCCATCGAGTCGGTGGTATCCGCAGCATAATCAGAAAGCAGCTCCTCTGCACTGAGAAGATCGTTGTTGAATTTTTTATTATCCCGCAAGTAATTCAGGCATTTGTTGCGGATGGCTGTCGACAGGTAGGACTTCACCGGCTTTGAAAGATCAATCCCTTCCCTCTTTTCCCACAGGTTGATAAACGTATCCTGCACGATTTCCCGGGATGTATCATAATCCTTGACATACCGGATGGCAAAGAAGCAAAGTCCTTTGAACTCCTTTCTGAAAAGTAATTCAAACGCTGCCTTGTCCAGGGATTGAAAACTATTTTGTTGCTCTTTTTCCAGCTTGGTTCCGGTTTTCTCGATGTAAAGTTACGCTCTTTTTCAAAAGGAGCGTTGCACTTTCTTTCATTGAGTGCCTTCCACGAAATACATATCGACTTCTCCTTTGTTCTTCGCCTCTATTTTCCCCCTGTGGATGCATTTGAATTTATCCTTCACCAGCTCATTCGTGCTACCGCTGATGTTCACCTGCCCGGGGTCGCAGCTTTGCTCCATTCGCGCTGCCAGGTTCACTGTGTCACCCCAGATATCGTACTGGAATTTCTTCACGCCCACTATTCCTGCCACTACAGGCCCGGTATGAATGCCGATCCGCATATCGAAGGCGATCTCCCCTTTGCCCTCTTTTTCCTTTTTCCGGCTGAGGATAAAATCTCTCATTTCAAGCCCGGCAGTTACCACATCAAAAGCATGTGAGTAACTAAGCGTAGGTAATCCGCTCGCACACATATAGGAATCTCCAACCGTTTTTATTTTTTCTATCTTATACTTCTGTAAAATGTTATCGAAAGCGCTGAAACAGAAATTAATTTCCCCTACAAGCAATTCGGCACTGACCCTTTCGCTCACCTTTGTAAAGTCTTTGAAATCGGCAAACAGCACCGTAACCATACTGAATGTCTTCGGCTGGCAACGACCGGTTAATTTCAACTCAGAGGCCACTTCAGAGGGAAGAATGTTCAGCAGCAGTTCTTCACTTATTTTTTTCTCCTTGCTGATCTTCTTCCGTTGTCTCAGGATGATAATGGCAACTATGACCACCAGGATAAAACCAATGATAAATCCATTGCGGACCAGCTTCTGCACCTGAAGCTCTTTTTTTGCCAGGGCATCTTTCTTGTCCTGTTCGGCTTTTACCCCGGCTTCCTTTTTATCAAAATCATACTGCATTTGCGATCGAACAAGTTTCTTTGTGTTTTCCTTGCTGAACATACTATCACGGGTGGAAATGTACATTTTATAATGCTCAAGTGCCGTCTTAAAATCCCCCCTGGCACTGTCTACTCTTGCCAGTCTGAAATAGCTGTCTTTAATATTTTCTAAAATGTTAAACTCTTTTGAAAGCGACAACCCTTTAATTAACATTTGATATGCCTGGTCATATTTTTTCTGCTTGTAATAAACTGTGCCCATATTCAGATATGAATCAGCGATGCCATCTTTGTTTCCTGTTTCCATGAATACTTTTTGTGACAGAGAAAGATACTTTAGCGCTTCAGTATAATTGCCCTGATCCAGGTAAAGAGACCCAATGAGATGGTTCGATACAGCTATTCCGGTTTTATCTTCAAACTCTTCAGCAATTTTTAATGCAGTAAGAAAATTTTTCAGGGCTTCAGCATAATTCTTCTGGTCATCATAAATATTTCCAATATTTATATAGTTTCTTCTCATGAATTCCTTTCTCCCAATTTGCCTGCAAAGTTCCAATGAGGCGAAAAAATGCTTCAGGGCTTCAGGATCATTGCCTTGCTTTGCATAAATAACTCCGATATTCATATACGAATCGGAGATGCTTTCTTTATCACCGAATCCCTCCCTGATCTTCAGTGCAGCAAAATAATTTTTCAAGGCCTCGGGGTATTTTCCTAAAAAATAATAGATAGAACCCATCGTGTTGTATGCACTCGCTTTCTTTTTCAATATTCTTGTTTTTCCGGCAGCTTTATCTGAAAGTAGAAGCTTGTCAAGAAGGATTACTGCACTCCTGGCGTTTTCCATTGCTTTTTGATAGTTTCCAAGTGTGATCATAGCACTGGTAAGATTTAATGTGCTGGTGACGATTCCATACGGATAATTCAGTTTAGTTGCCAATGACTTTGCTTCATTGGCAAAATAGATGGCAGTGTCAGGATTATTTCTGTAAAATTCAAGTGAAAGCCAATTAAGCACAACCACTCTGTTGGTATCTGATTTGGAGCGTTGCAGAACGGTGAGCAGAGAATCAATTCTGGCTTTGCCATGTTTCTGTGCAATGGATTGAACCCCAATGCATGCAATACAGATAAGAAGGAAGAGGACTTTTTTCATATCATCTGATTTATATTGTGCATGAATAATGTTGTTTATTTTAATTCCCATTTCCTGCGGATAAATCTGTTCCTGACTTTTCCACAAAATACATATCGACTTCTCCTTTGTTCTTCGCCTCTATTTTCCCCCTGTGGATGCATCTGAATTTATCCTTCACCAGCTCATACGTGCTGCCGCTGATATTCACCTGCCCGGGATCGCAGCTTTGTTCCATTCGCGCTGCAAGGTTTACGGTATCGCCCCAGATGTCGTACTGGAATTTCTTCACCCCCACGATTCCTGCCACTACCGGCCCGGTATGAATGCCAATCCGCATCTCGAAGGCGATTTCCCCTTTGCCCTCTTTTTCCTTTTTGTGGCTGAGAATAAAATCCCGCATTTCAAGCCCGGCTGACACCACGTCAACAGCGTGTGTATAACTGAGCGTAGGCAATCCGCTGGCACACATGTAGGCATCGCCAACGGTTTTTATTTTTTCAATCTTATACTTCTGCAAGATATTATCAAAGGCGCTGAAACAGAAATTAATTTCCCCTACAAGCAATTCGGCACTCACCCTTTCGCTCACCTTGGTGAAGTTCTTAAAATCGGCAAACAACACCGTAACGAGGCTGAATGTCTTCGGCTGGCATTGACCGGTTAGCTTTAACTCGGAGGCTACTTCGGAAGGAAGGATGTTCAGCAGCAACTCCTCGCTGATTTTTTTCTCCTTGCTGATTTTCTTGCGTTGTCTAAGGATGATAATAGCTACGATAATCACCAGAATAAAACCCACGATAAACCCGTTGCGGACGAGCTTCTGCACCTGCAGCGCTTTTTTTGCCAGGGCATCCTTCTTGTCCTGTTCGGCTTTTGCTTCGGCCTCCTTTTTATCAAAATCATACTGCATCTGCTGCTGAACAATCTTCTTCGAATTTTCCTGGTTCACCATGCTGTCGCGTGCAGCGATATACAACTTATAATGTTTAAACGACTGTTTGAAGTCACCCTGTGCACTGTCCAGCGTTGCCTGCAATTTATAGCACATTTTTTCAACAGCGTGACTTGCCAGGTTTTTCGAAAGATCCATTGCTTTCTCAATATTTTTCCGGGCTTCGCTGTTTTTCTTAAGTTCGAAATAAGCCTCCGCTATATTTTTATAAACCACAGCAAGGGCATAATGATTACCCCATTTCTCTTCCATCATTTTTGCGGCATCCAAATAGTATTTGAGCGCTTCCCCAGCATTGTGCTGGTTGGCATAGACACCCCCGATATTATTTAAAATGGTTGCTATCCCACTTGTGTTTCCGAGATCCTGAAACAGTTTGAGGGCCTTAAAATAATTTGTCAATGCATCTTCGTATTGATGGTGGGAATCATAAATATCACCTATAGTATGATAACCTTCAGCAAT
>TBL_comb47_HYPODRAFT_10006771_pt1 | contig 12282 bp, 10 predicted proteins | sample TroBogypolimnion_40_FD_10682 | JGI IMG/M metagenome (IMG submission 10682) | reverse complement strand
AAGGATAGGCATAGTTGACGTCCGCCCCGATGTGTTTGCTGCTCATCACGTCGTATGCACCCCCATAGGCTTTGCGGGTAATCATGGTAATCTTGGGCACGGTTGCTTCCGCGTAAGCGTAGAGCAATTTGGCTCCATGACGAATGATTCCTCCGAATTCCTGAACCGTTCCGGGTAAAAATCCGGGTACATCCACGAAAGTGACCAATGGAATATTGAAGGCATCACAAAACCGGACGAAACGGGCGGCCTTCACGGACGAGTTGATATCGAGTACGCCTGCCAGATAGGCCGGCTGATTGGCCACAATCCCAACACTTCGGCCACCAAGACGGGCAAACCCGATCAGGATGTTCGGAGCAAAGGCAGGTTGAATTTCAAAGAAATTTCTGCTATCCACCACCTTCAGCAGCAGTTCGTGCATGTCGTATGGCTTGTTCGGGTCGGCAGGGATGATCGTATCAAGATCAATCTCCTCCCGGTTGTTGTCATCCAGGGAAGGAACGAACGGTGGGTCCTCCATATTATTGGAAGGCAGGTAGCTGAAAAGTTCGCGAATCATGAGCATTGCGTGTTCATCGTCATCGGCGGTAAGGTGGGTCACCCCGCTCTTGCTTCCGTGCGTGACGGAACCACCCAGTTCTTCCTTGGTCACCTCTTCGTGCGTTACCTCCTTGACCACATCAGGTCCCGTGACAAACATGTAGCTCGACTCCTTCACCATCACGATAAAATCAGTGATGGCAGGGGAATAGACAGCTCCACCGGCACAGGGGCCCAGAATGGCCGAAATCTGGGGAATGACACCGGAGCTCATCACATTGCGGTAGAAAATATCTGCATAACCTGCCAAACTTTGTACTCCTTCCTGGATGCGCGCTCCTCCGGAGTCGTTCAGTCCGATGACGGGAGCTCCCATATTGATCGCGAGATCCATAATTTTGATGATTTTGTCCGCATTGGTCCGACTCATGGTGCCGCCAAAAACCGTAAAATCCTGGGCAAAAAGATAGACCAGGCGACCATCAATTTTGCCATAACCCGTTACCACACCGTCGCCGGAAATGATCGTTTTTTCCATGTCAAAATCGTGGGTCCGGTGGACAACAAATTTGTCGAATTCCACAAAAGTATCATGATCAACCAGATCAAATATTCGCTCACGGGCCGTCTTTCGTCCAGCTGCGTGTTGTTTGTCGATTCGGTTCTGACCACCACCCAATTCTGCTGCACGGTTTCTCTCTTCCAGTTCTTCGAATTTATCCTTCATTGTTTTGTTTTTTGTATTTCAATGGCCAAATGGCTTGGCCGGAGATTGAATTTTGGTTTGTGCTATAAATACCAACGTCAATGCCCCCCTTTTCTCTGAATTATTTATTTCTTCTTCGCGTCTTTTCCGATGATTACCAACAGTTGATTTCCATCCACGGTATCGCCTTCCTTGACGGCCACCTTTGAGACGATGCCATCGCAGCCGGCCTTGTATTCACTCTCCATCTTCATTGCGGCGAGAACAACAACCGTCTGACCCTTTTCAACATGATCCCCTTTTTGGACCAGTACTTTGACCACCTTGCCCGGCATTGGGGATTTGATGGTGTCGGTGGTGCCGTCTGCATCCTTTTTCTTTCTTTTTTGCAGGTAACGCGCTTCCGCATCGTTGACACTGACATCAAAAGCAAAATAGATGGTGTTCACCCGGTAAATTTTGGGATCATCCGTTGGGATTACCTCCACATTATGGGACTTTCCTTCCAAGATGATGGAATACTCCTCCCCACTTACCTTATCAATGTCGACTTCATAAATTTTGTTGTCGACCGAAAGCGTGACAAGATTACCTTTTCTTCGGATCTCCTTGACAATCGCATTCCGATCGTTGACTTTCAATTCAAGTTGCATCATAATTTTATAAAGAACTTACTATTTAATTTTGGATTTTTGATTCCTTCGGACAAAGCTCCATACGCAATGGCTTTTCTCCGGTCCGCCCCTTAAAAGCGCATCATTCCGGCGCGTCTTCCCCGGTGAAGCCACCCCTTCAAACCTTGGCCCCTTTCGTGGGGAATAACCTCTTTGGCCTTTTGCAGACGACTGGAATGTTCAATAAAGGCAGCTATCAGGGCGATATCTTCACAATTCTTGTCGCATTTGACCTTGTTGTTCAGAAATTCCTCATTCTTCTCTATAAAATGAGTATTGTAGGTTCCGTTTCTGAAATCCGGAGTTTCCATGATTTTGAGGAGGTACTTGATGGAGGTCTTTACCCCTGAGATTTTGTATTCATAGAGCGCACGGCGCATTCGTTCTATCACCTCTTCTCGGGTTCTACCCCAAATAATCAGTTTGCTGATCATCGGATCGTAGTAAATAGGGATGGTATATCCTTCGTGAATGTATCCATCGCAGCGTACTCCCAGCCCCATCGGTTCGGTGATGTGGGTAATCTTACCCGGATTGGGCATGAAATTGTTGTCGGTATCTTCTGCATAGATGCGACACTCCATCGAGTGCCCATTCATTTTCAGGTCTTTCTGTTTGAAAGGAAGCGGAAACCCTTCTGCGACCCGTATCTGTTCACGCACCAGGTCAACTCCCACCACTCTCTCCGTAATCGGGTGCTCTACCTGCAGGCGGGTGTTCATCTCAAGGAAATAAAAATTAAGCTGATCGTCCACAATGAATTCAATGGTTCCAGCACCTTCGTAATTGGCTGCCTTGGTAGCTGCCACGGCACAGGCACCCATCTTCTCCCTGACTTCCGGCGTCATGATGGGTGATGGAGTCTCTTCGATCACCTTTTGGTGACGACGTTGAACGGAACACTCCCTTTCAAAAAGATGAACCGCGTCGCCGTAACGGTCGGCCAAAACCTGAAATTCGATGTGATGGGGAGATTCAATGTATTTTTCTATGTAAAGCGCATCATCCCCAAAGGCTGTTTTGGCCTCTGACTTGGCGCTACGAATAGCAGATTTGATATCTTCTTCTTTCCTGACAAGGCGCATCCCCTTGCCTCCTCCACCGGCAGAAGCCTTGATCATCACCGGCAATCCGATTCCCAGGATGATACGGATGGCTTCCTCTTCATCCACAATCTTCTCCGTCGTTCCGGGAACAACAGGAACACCAGCCGCAATCATTCGTTTGCGGGCACTGATTTTATCACCCATGGCCTCAATGGATTCGCCTGACGGACCAATAAATTTTATTCCTGCCTCCGTACATTTTCTGGCAAACTGTGAATTTTCTGAGAGAAAACCGTAACCAGGATGGATCGCATCGGCACCCGATTTCAAGGCCACGTCCAGTATTTTATCCATTCTCAAATAACTTTCGGAAGAGGCACTCGGGCCGATGTGATAGGCTTCATTTGCATACCTGACATGAAGTGAAGAGCGGTCGGCATCACTGTACACTGCTACGGTTTCGATGCCCATTTCGCGGCAAGAGCGCATGATCCGCACCGCAATCTCGCCCCTGTTGGCGACCAATATTTTCTTAATCCTAACCGGACTATCAATTTTTCCCATACAAAACATTGAAATTTTAGCGGGGGTAAAAATATCGAATTATGCAGATGTTTGAAGAATTGACCTATTTCAATATTCCCTTTTCCTACCATTTGTACGCAAAAAATGGATTTTTGGTACAACCTTGACACTTTTTAGACCCGGATGTATAAATATTCGGTGAATTAGGAGGAGTATTGGGGACTATAGGACTATATGACTGTAAGACTATAGGACTATAAGACCGAAAGGAATGTTTGTGCCGGGAGAATGAAATTGGATTTTGAATTTCATTCTCAGAAAATCTGATGTAAATTTGGCCAAATTTAAACCTTGACTATGAGATTATTGTTGATCAGCAACTCAACCATGCCGGGGGAACCCTACCTCAGCTATCCTATGCCGGAGATTGCTTCATTTCTTGGAAATAAACTCCTTGAAGTACTCTTTATACCTTTCGCAGCGGTTACATTTTCGATGGATGAATATGAATTCAAGGTTCGCAATCGGTTTGAAGAGCTGGGACACTCCCTGACCTCCATCCATCGCGAATCGGATCCTGAAATGGCCATTCAAAAGGCTGAGGCTATCGTCATCGGCGGTGGAAATACCTGGCAACTGGTGCGGATGATGAATGATTCCGGGATTTTTCCCCTGATCCGCAAACGGGTACTGGCGGGGGTTCCTTTCATAGGATGGAGTGCAGGAAGCAACGTTGCCTGTCCAACTCTTCGTACCACCAACGATATGCCCATCATCGATCCGAAAGGATTTGATTGCCTGCATCTGGTGCCTTTTCAGATCAATCCTCATTACCTCGATAAAAACCCCGAAGGTCACGGAGGAGAAACCAGGGAGCAGCGAATTGAGGAATTTCTGGAGGTCAACAAAGCTATTTATGTGGTTGGTTTGCGGGAAGGGACCATGCTGAGGCGGGAAGGAGACAGGCTCTCTCTGATCGGCAAAAGAAGCTCCCGCATTTTCCGGCAAGGATGCTCCCCCAGGGAACTGGATGAGTCAGATGACCTGAGTTTTCTGCTCAAATAACCTACCTGTTGGATGAATTTATCGCATCTTCCTATCCCATGATTACCTTTTTGGTGATCAAAGTGAAATCTATTCCTGATTGACGGTCCCGTGGAAAAATTTAGCCTCGTATTCGTAGAATTTGTGATGATCCAGAAAGTCGAATAATTTAGAAACCAGCATTTTTCTGTCGGGCAGCGGAGCATCCAAATTCATCAAATATGCCTATTGCCTTCATTTCAGATTGGATGTTTTGACAATAGGATCTATAAAATTGGTCAAAGTTCAAATGTCCCCCTGAGTTTATCAAATAAATTACCAGGAGTTAAGGACTCAGAAGCCAACAAATGATCTGCATCTTCCGTTACCAATGACCTCAACCGTCCACAAAACAAATCAGAAAAACGTGATTATTTTAAGGCTAACTTGATTAAATCTTGCATCTATGTTGCTAATGGGCTGAACTAAGCCCCTGTTGTAGTTTAAAGATAGATCCAAAGTCGACAATATACTCGTAGTAAATCGTATACCTGCACCAACAGTAAAAAAAGGCAAAGTACTTGTATATTTATCATTTATTAAAAATTTGTCCTGGCCCTTGCTCACTAAATCCAATCCAACTCCCAATCCCAAAGAGCCATATGGACTAAATTTTTTACTATTATCAGATTCTGAAAAAATCCCATCAACGGTAAGATCCACATATTGGCCATTGATATGAGATTCAATACCATTCTGTTCTGCCTTAAAATTTCGAAATGAGTAAAGTGCAGTAGTTCTGACCGAGAACCAAAAGTCTACATATTTCTCAACCGCCAAACCAAAAGAAGGATTGAATGTGCTTTTGATTTTAAGGTCATTGACATTGTTGGAATAAAATCCCAATCCCATATTTACCACAGGTCCAAATTTAGTTTGTGCTTGAACTGTACACGTAACAAAAAAAATTAATATGATCCCTAAAATTCGTTTCATAATAAATCATTTAACTAATTAAAATAACTGAATGCCGTGCAAACGAAGCGGAGTCCATTTTTTTTACTGCCTTAAAAGGGAAGTTTCTAAATGTTGTTCAAGAGCTTAAATACTTTACCCTTCTTTTAAGTTCTTGAACAACATTCCATCCTGGCAGAATAATTTAAATTCATGATTTTTTTTATCCTCAACAGTTAAAAACACCGTTGTGAAACTTGATGATTCCCCAATTCAAAGATCAACAAAGTCCGGGACTAAAGTTAATCTCCTGTGAAAAAGTCATCGAGTCTAGCCTGTACATGAATCATGCATTCAAAATATGCCTTCAATCTCAGGTATGAACGCAAAGAGCTACCACAACCAACCTCTAAAGTGATAGGTATTGGTTGGCTGGTGATTTCCATATGCCACTCCCACTTCCCGATACGCATTAATACGCTGCTTCTCAAGACTTACATTGTCATCCCATTGCTTCATCTGAAAATTCCAATTACGGGTTTCATCAGAAAGTACTTTACCTCGAATTTCTTTAATCAACTTTTGAGCCTCACCATAACAACCTGCGTCAGGCAATATTTCTGCCAATAGCCCCGCCACATCATTGGCACCATTGCTATTGGGATTTGATATCCAAATAGCCTTTGCAGCTGCAAGATTCCTATTGCACAAATCATCTTGGTAAGATTTGAATATTGGTCCAATCGCATCAGTTGCCTTCATGTAACATTCTTTACATACCTCCGGCACTCCTGTCAATTGAAAAATTGCTTCCTGAAATTTCTTTTGAGAGACCAATGCTTTGGCATCTTGTAGAATAAAATCGCATCTGTCATTGTAAAATGAGATTATCTTCTTTTTCCCATCTTCAACAAATGACCTGTATTCTGGCGAAGAAGCATTAATTTTTCTGATCCCATCAATATACGCCTTGTTCGGATTTGTCCCAACTGCCTTAAAACTAATCGTTTTTTTGCTAAAAACTGTTTTTGACATATAATCAATGATGTAAAAAGTAGCATCAATACTCATCGCGATCAGCATAGGGGGTCCTGGGATTATATCTTTACTGATAACATTTAAATTAGCTGTTATCAGAAATCTGGGCGAGTAACTATTACCTCCTAATCCATTATTTACAACAATCTCCTGCATTTTATTACTTAGCAGGCTGTAAGCAGATTCAGGAAATTCCTCCACTTGATCAGCGACAACGGGTGTTAACGAAATTCTAGCAAAATCATCCGTTTTATTCAAATTATTCTGAGAATAGCCAACCCCGGCAGTTGCCGTTAATAAGACTAAAAGAAGAGTTTTACTAATTTGTTTCATGATTTTCTATTTTTTATTTATCGCCAATAACAATGGAAGCCTGGCCCAGACCTCTGGTCATGAGTTTGGATGTCAGAGTATACTTGTCCTTGAGCATTTTCTGAAGGTCCTTTGCCCATCCTCTGGAATCCAATGCCCTATTATTTGCATCGAAAAGGGGAATCCTAACCTGTTCAAAGAACATCATTGTCGCGGTTGCATCGGTGGTATTGAACTTCCCCTGAACAGTGTTTTGTGAAAGCCATTTTTCAATTATAGCCCCAAGCTCTTCACCATTATATTCTGTTTCCAAATCCGATGCAGAATTACTGAAAGATTTTATCCTAAGGCTTATCTCTCTTCCATTAGCCAATATATCATCAAAATGATTTTGCAACTGGGTATTAAAGTTATCCAGTTTTGATAAAACTGCCTCTTCAAGCAAGACTGGCAATTCCGCTGCAAAAGAGGAAGGACCAGTTCCGGAGGCACCAGCCACTTGTTTATCCGTATAACAATCAAGGCCCTCCATAATAAATGTGATCGATCTTTTAGGACCTGTCTGATTGATTGTCCAGCTTATCTGGATAATAATATCAGATTTCGCAGTTTTCTTTAATTTATCAATCGGACTTTCGGCCACCTCTGCACCACTTTTGCTGGTAAGAATAGCATCCTCAGCCGATTCACTCTGAAGGGACTTCAAGGTTGATTCCAACACTTTCAGAACAAAACCTCTATCTGCCATTAACTCACCAATTTTAGCAGTGACCAACTTAAGATCGGAATTTTCTTGTATGGCTCTTTTGTAATCAGGAATCTTCACTTTAGTCCCCTGATTATCCCATTCCGTCATAAAACCATTAATTGTACACCAATTGTCACTTGGGACAACCATTACAGTAGGTCTTTTTGCTTGTCCGAACATTACATTAATACTTACAAACAACATGCTCAGAACTAAGGCGCACTTAATCATTGTTCTCATCATTTTTCTTATTCGTGTATAATTTTATCTTCAATCAATTTCCGTATTAATGCCGATCTTTGCACATGAAAAGTAGTTTTATACAAAATTCTGGGAGTTCCGGACTTGTTCGCGTTGGTGGCTAACTTATTGGATGAAGGTTTCATCATGATGAAATTTTTATACTCACCATCATTCATAAAGAACTTATTAAAGTAGTCTGCATATTTAATTTTGGCATTTACTTCCGGAACGATTGGCTTCAGGTTACATTCCTGATTATTGCTCCTGGTACCTTTAAACAACAGGTCATTGATCCCATTTTTCATAGACTGCAGTATAGCTTCTTTACCATCCATTCCAGTTCCACATGCGGCTATTGTCTGGTTGCCATCTAATCCCACTCCGAGACATTCAGTTTCATAATTATACCCTGTAACTACTTGTTCCTTGACAGTAGTGCACCCTGCAGCTATCACTACAAGAGCCAAAAAGGCTATCTGAATTTTATTTAATCGTGACATAATAATAGTATTTAAAATCCTGCACCCAATTTATTTATAATACCAGCATCCTCCAGCTCCTTTCTTAGCGCGGATACATTAACAGAAACCAGAACTCCAATTTTATAGGTCTTTTTATCTATTTTGAGTCGATCCTCCGCGGCAACACTGCCATCAGAGGTCATACTCACAAATTTCATGTATTTCCCTCCATTATCACTAAAAAAACCACGGAAATAATCTGCTTTTTCAAACTCCAAATTTGAGTTGTTAGTCAGTGGTTTCTGTCCGGAAACACCTTGCCTGCCAATGAATCCCTGAAATATTATTCCATGAACCGCATTTTTTTTTGCTTGCTCTATGGCCGATTGCGGGCTTTTGGAATACGACCAAACCTTAATCAAATATGAACCTTGTGTCCCAGTTTTTATTGCCTCAATTTCATATTTCCAGGATTCTGTATCTTGATTTACCTGTTTCTTTGATTGAGCCAAACTATTAAAACTAAGAAAGGTCGTCATTATGAACAATATGGGCAATAATTTAAACATCCTTTTCATCGTAACTAAAATTTTATTGGGTAAATAAATCTAAAAATATTATGCAGATTATAAATAACAAAACTAACTAAATTAATATTAATCCAAGTGTAAAATGCAAAAAAAAATCTACAAAACTATTTGCCAGCGAGGCAGATATAAAACTCTTTTTTGCATTTTACCTCTTTAAAAGGATTAGACTGTCCAAACCATTTTCGAAAATTCTTTCCACGCACCGTCAATCCATGTTAATTTTTTAATTCAATTCATTGATTGAATCGACTATTACCAAAGAACGCTTCAAAAAGTTCCAAGTCGATTTACACTTTTACCTCAACAAATGGGAGACTGAATCGTTTGAATACAAAAGCGAAATATAAACCAGGTGTGATTCATTCATAAAATAGGATGGATGTTTCTCAACCCTATTTTATTTGTTTAATCAGCATGCCTGCAAAGTATTTATCATCTGCCCCGTCAAAAAAGGTCCTGTCCAGCACCTTGTCGGACTTATCGCCCGAAGCATCGGCCTGATCCATTTGGAATCTATTATCCCAAATCTGCTTTTTATTAACTTTAATCTCACCAACCCTCTTATATTTGGTCAAACCCGTCTTAGGATCCATGGTTTGTTCCAAAACTTCAAATTTCTCGCCACCTTCCAATCCTTCTTTCATGCCAATTTTTGCTGTTAAAGGACTGCCAGTAAATAATGGGACTTTAGGCATAAATATATCATATTCTTTTTGCAATTTTGAAAAAACATTATCTACATTTCTGACTGTAGCTAAGGTAATCATCTGCTCTTCTGTTCTATGACCTTCTCCCTTTTTGAACGAAAAAGTAACCAGACTTCTTGATTTTTGCATTCCAATATATTCCATCTTAAACAAATCAGCATTATCAAATTTCTCCTTTTTCAATTTATCAATATTCTTCTTGTCGAAATAATAATCTTTGTAAAAAATATTAGCGACAGAATCATTCCATTGTAGTTTAAACAAATAAGAATGGGTCCAAACACTGTAGCCCTCACTAGCTTTATTGTAAACGATATCGGCTGCTTTCTTTGCAATCAAAAGAGGAAATCCGGAAAGCTTTTGTTCAGCAATGGCATATGCCGCTGCACGTATAATTCTAGCAGCTATTTCATTGGAGACAAAACTCAACTTTGAACAAACAACAAAAGTATTTCCAATTAGTTCTTCTCCGGCATCAGCCAATGACGCCGTACCTATTGCAGAACTTTTGGCGATGCTTGCTTCCATACTTGATGCGTCATATGATCCCCTTTCTGCCACTAAATCAGTATTAAATGCTCCATCTTCATTCCGATTGAACCATTTTGCAACAATCTTGTTTGCTATCATGTTTCGCTTAAAATATTTTGCAATAAGGACTGGCAGGTCTTTATTCTTAACATCAGAGGTGTCCTCTTCTGCAAACATGGAACCTAATTTACTTTTAGCATGCATGCCGAACGCGGCTCTTTCCGCATCAGTAACTGTGTAATCCTGAAATACAAGTGTTTTGATGCCAATGTTATGATCATTGTACTTATCCGGGAATGGTGAATTGTTGTATGCACGAATAACGGTATCCCTCTTGGGGAAATTTTCATTATCAATTAACATCGTGTGAAGCGAACTCCTTCTATATTTACTGGTTAAAGGACTACCTGAAACATTTTGGGCCTTGCTTGAATCGTTTATAAAAAGCAACATACCAATTAAAAGGGAAAGGAAAATTTTTTTCATAATAAAAAATTTAATTAAATAGGTTAATATGATGAGAAAACAAAAATCTATGCAGATTTTCAGAGGATTGGTAAGTCTTCCTTTTCAGAAATGCTATTTTCAAAAGCAAAAAAAAGTTCAGGAGAATTTCGTGTAGAAATTTTATCTGCAAATATACAAAATATGATACAAATTATGTTTATTTTCAGATACTTAAATAACCAAATAAAAAAATTCTCAGGAATAGCCCCAATGGGCTATTTTTAAAAAATCCCATTCCGGACTTAAATATTTCTACCTTCTGAATATCAATATTTTATAGACTATATAGGCTAAAAATGACAGTTTGGGATTCTGTCAGTTCAGGGCATAGAAAGGCTGCAAAGTGTGAATCCTTGCTTGCAATGCCCTTGCATTTTATCCACGAATGTTTAGGTAATTTTATTTTACCGGAGAGGAGCTCTTGCTGTAATTCATCACAAAAAATCTAAGATAATCCAGCACATCCTGATCCCCTATAATTTTCCTGTAATTGGGGGAAGAGGCAATGAAATAGTGGTAATCCACCCCGTTTAGTGCCTTGAAAACCTCCTTTCGGCGGATGATGTTGCCAAAATAGCCTAGTCCCTCCTCTTTGTTTGGAAGGCTTCTTATTACGACCATGGAAGTTTCATTATTAAGACGGATCTCCTCCACCTCAAAATCGAAGGAGGTGTAGTAATCGATGTTGAAATTGGCAATGTCAAATATCAGCCTGTTTACATCCACTTTGGCACTCTTTGGAAAGGAGAGGACGAAATAGTGGAATAGCTCTTCGTCGTACGAATACTTGCCACCGAAAGGATCATTTTTGCGCAAGGCCGGATTCCCGGATTGCTGACTCGCAGCGGCCGAATCGAGGCGGGCGATCATCTTTTCCAGGGTAGCCAATGTATTCCTTTTAATCATCTCGCTGAGTTTGGAAACGATCGGTTTTGCCGGAGATGCCGGGTAGTCACCAAGATATTGATCCAGCATTTTTGAAAAATCCTCCTGCGGAGCATTTTTCCCTTTCCCGATAAGTTCCAAAAATTTCACCTTCGGTAAAAGAAGACTGTCGGGCTGCAACTTCAATACTTCTGTAGCTAGCTGACCTGCCGCCGCATACTCCCCATTTTTGTATAGGGCAGCAGCCTCCTCATATTTGCGTTCACGCAACTGTCGAGTGGCTTCCATCTCCTGAAAGAAATTTGGATTGAGGAGATATTTGGCATAATTGGATTCCGCGTATTTCCGGGTGATGAGATCCTGGTAAGTCGATGTTTTGTACTTCAATTTGTGAAGTTCAATCCAGGAAGGAAGCTCGTAGATACTTCCTGGATACCTGGCATTCAGCTCCTCAAACATCGCAATGCCGTGTGGTTCATCTTTGAGAATGCTCACATAGATTCTTCCTGCGGCAAAGAGTGCCGATTTGATCCGGTCGTGGGAAGCGCGCATCAGAGAATCGGTCAGCGGCAAATTCTGAAGATAATATTCGACAGACTTTGGATTGGACTCCTTTGGTTTAAGCACCTCCTTTTTCTGCGGATCGGCTGAAGCATCCGCCAGATCATTGTCGTTGGCATTTACGGCAACTTTATTTTTTCTCCTCCAGTTGTCTTCGAGTCTCCTTTTGCCCCAGATCTGCTGAAACTCTGTTTTCCCAAGACCGGCGGTGACGGGATTGTAAAAATA
>TBL_comb47_HYPODRAFT_10006769_pt1 | contig 12283 bp, 13 predicted proteins | sample TroBogypolimnion_40_FD_10682 | JGI IMG/M metagenome (IMG submission 10682) | reverse complement strand
ATTGTTTGTGATAGTACTACCATCTGGCAGTACTCTACGTACACTATAATTAGCTACTCCATTTACCCCTAAAATTTGAGTTATTAGATTATTTAATGACACTAATTGGCCAAGTGTACAATTTTCAGGGTCAAAATAAGTTTGAAATATACTATTAACATTGTTTATAATTTGATTAACATCTACGCGCACATTATTGCTCTTTTGAATAACTAAAAATGTTGTATTAGCTATATCTTGTGATAATGTTTCACCCGGTGCTGCTAAACCTAAAGTAAATGCTGTATAAATAGGGTCTTGTGGAATAATTTCCATATTAAGCGCTTTCATATCATTCATTGCAGTGAGAATTGTGTTCTTTTGAGAATTTTGTAAAAAATATTGATTATTATTAGTGTCAACACTTTTAATACGAGGAACAGCAAATAAATGCACGTTATTATCTTGACCAGCAAACGCAAAATTTACTTCATTAAATAGAAATCTTGGATCTTGATTTGGTCTTGTTAAACCTAAATCGTAAAAGTATTTAATATAATTTTCAATGAGTGATCTATTGTTAACAACAACTGAATCAATAACAATATTTGAGTAATTTTTGTTTACAAAAGTTTCAAAATCAACATCCGTAATTAATCTATTTTGACTATAAAACGTTTTAGGTGCATTCACTCTTATTTCATCAACAGATTCAGCTTCACGTGGAAGAGAAGCCCCGAGAGTGTTAGTAAATGATATATTACTTGCTTCAGCAAGAGTTAAATAGTTTAAAGATTGATTTAAAACATTTTGACTAATAGCTAAAAATTGTTGTGTGGTAAAAAAGTTAAGTGTATTACCATTTAATTGATTAGCTGAAATTACGCCGGCTGCGCCATCGCTTTGCAAATAATAAATATATACCGTGTCCCCGGAATTTAATAATCGTCCAAAAGCGCCGTTTCCAAATTTTATTTCATAAAACCCATTTTCATTTAAACGCAATTCATATTTAGCTGCATCGCTTGTTTCTAAAAACAATGAATTGGTCAATGTAAACTCTGTATATAAATTTGTATTAACATCCAAAACATACACCCCAAAACTATCTTGATCAATATTAATCGGAGTATTTGAAATTGTATCTTTTATAACAAGAGTGAATACTTCATAATCTTCACCTGTAGCTAATTGTGGTGGGTATTCGACGACATTGCCTTGATACAATAATGTTTCATTGTACAGAGAGTCCAATAACTCCACACCGCTTGTCACTTTACTAAATGTAATATCTTGTGGGAAGGTATAATGAATACCGTTAACTGTAAAATATGAATACCTTGGTATTGTGTAAATGCCAGCTTGTAAATTAGTGTTTGCTGTTGCTACGAAAGGCAATAAAGCAGTTTTAAATCCTGTCGGATTATACCCAATTAGTTTAACAAGCCTGTTCATATTTTCATACACTGATGCTTCACTAAACATCGAGTCATTGCTTGTTGTATTTAAATAAAATAGCAAATAGTGGTATGAAAGTGCTATAATATCAATAATAGCACTAAGATTGCTCCCTTCAAAATTTTGGTCTGTAAAGGTGCCACCTTGTGTGAGACGATCACGTATCAATTGCTTTAAAGTTAAAGCATCAAAAGTCGCATAGCTTGTGCGCGGTAATGTAAAATCTGTGAGAGGTTGTTGGGCCATATTAGTTATTAAAATAGAATCCTGCTTTATCTAAAACTCCTGTTACTTGTACTTGGTCTGAACTAAATCTTGGTACAGTTATATTTAAAGAAATTATGTATTGTTGGTTTGTTACATCAGGTGTTACATTTATATTTGTAACTGTCACGCGCGGTTCAAATTTTTGAATATTGGCAAATATTGAATTACCAACAATTTGGCCGCGATCTTTTGTAACCGGTAAAAATAGAAGATCTTTAAAATTAATACCAAATACCGGGTTAAGTACTTTTTGACCGGGTGTTGTCGTTATAATACTCGTTATGCTGTTATAAATTGCACTTAAGTTGTTATCAACTTGTACATCAGTAATTTGCAATTGTTTATTAAGTTCGTTATTATAGGTACTATTTAACGTAAGATCTAATTTAAGATCAGTATACACTGCTGAATTATCACGATCAGCATTAACATTTGTTATTAAATCTAATGTAATAGGCATCCACAATTATTTATGAAGAGAATAGAAAATTATATGGGAGGATTAAATAATATCATGCCTAAGAAGTTTCTTAATCTTGTAGAAAACATGATTGCACGCCACAGCAATGGTGGTTTACTAGTTGGTGATGTGGTCAAATTTGCTAATAATTATAAGAGCAAAGATTCATTTAAAGCTCTTAGCGATCCACAAAAAAAATATATTGAAGATTTTTTAAAAACTGATAAAAATCTTAGAGTTGTAGATATTACAACTACAGCAACAACTCGTGCACCTAATGACGAAGCAAATAGAGGCACACATTTTAATGTTGTAATTGCAACTGAATTAGCACCAGGCTTACTTGATTTAAACAATAAATTTACAGTACCGTCCGATGTACTTGAAACAGATAACACATATCCAAGTTTACCTTCAATAGCTAACAGCTATAAAAAGAAGGAAAAGCGTAACTTAAAGCCTACTAAACCAGAAGAAAATGAAGAAGTGGCAGCAAATCCATATTCACAAACTTTAATGAGCCAAGACGGTGATAAACTTGTACGTGGTGATAGAGCTCTTCTTAACAAAAACGTTAAGATACCATCACAACCAGCTACAAAATCACCAGCTGTCCAGGGTGGTTACACCCACATTTATTTACCAACAACAGTTGCTAAATAATTTTTTCGAGTTGACAAAAACATGCAAATGCATTGATTTCTTTGTCAGCAACAAATACGTCCCTATAAAGATACTCACTAATAATGATTATTATTTGACGTTTTATATCGTCTTTAATATCGCTTGAGTAAATAAAATCTAAATATCTTTTCATGAGATTATGATAATCTCCCTGAAACTCAATTTCACTTTCAATTAAATGTTTTCTAAGCTGTAAAACTTGTTTTGACTTTAAATCATCATGAATTTTATTTATAATTTCATTTTGATTAGCTTTATTATTAATAATAAATTCACCACTATAACTGCATTTTTGTAAAAGATTAATTGTTTTTCTAATATCAGAATAATTATCCTTTACTAATTGTGTCAAATTCTTTCTTTGATCTTCTGCAATTTTTATTTTTTCAGCATTTAAAATAAAAATTATCCTTTTCATTACATCACCCATTGAAGGTGTTAAATCAAAATATTGGGTCCTACTTAATATAGCAGATGTGATTCTATGTTTATAATTAGCAGTTAAAATAAATCTCGTATATGCACTATACTCTTCAATTGTATTACGCAAAGCTTTTTGGCCATCTAATGTAATACCATCTGCTTCATCTAAAATAACTACTTTAATACCACCATCAAAACTTTTTGTCCATGAAAAATTACTTACCTTGGTTCTAATAGTATCAATACCATTTTCATCCGAAGCATTAATATACAAATATTGGCATTTAAGGATATCTTGAACTATAATTTTAGCGATGGTAGTTTTACCAATTCCGGGAGATCCAACAAATAACATGTGCGGAATTTCCGCACCTAAAGCTTCGAAATATTTTCGATTATCTGGAGATAACACCATTTCATCTAGATTTTTAGGACGGTATTTTTCAACCCAAAGATTATTAATTTCCATTTATGTATTATATCTTTTTTCCAAATCTTTAGATAATTCAGGCAGATATGGCTGTATCTCTTTTGCATAAGTAAGAACAGCTTTTCTACATGCAATTAAATGGTTGACATCTTTACAATCTTTATCAAGCCTCAATACAAAATATTCTGCATCTTCCGCGATTGGGGAGCCATCTATTTTAGATATTTTATATTTTATTTTTAATCCGTTTTTCATAAACGTGTTGGTGCCCCATCTACTGTTATTTCATCTGAAGATCCAAAACCTTTGCTACCACGTATAGTTTCCGTTACTTCTTCAACCCATTCAGTATTAATTTGAATTAAAGGATATATAACAAACTGTGCAATTTTATCTCCGACATTAAACGTTTGGTCTTCAAATCCGAGGTTATATAACTTAATACCACAATCACCACGATAAGGATTATCAATAATTCCAAAGTGTGGAAAAATATGCTTTTTAAAACCAATACCTGAACGTCCTTCTACTTTAAACCAATAACCTGGCGTAATATACCCAACTTTTAAACCTACCGGAATTATACCCCAACCTTTTGCTGGAATTGTCACCTTTTCTACTGCTGTTACATCATATCCAGTGTCCCCAGTATATGGGTCCGAATGATTTGCTTTAGGTAATACAGCTAAGGGATGGGTTTTAACGAATTTTATTGTAACTGGAAACATAATTCATTATAGAATCCCCCACTTTAAAATCCAACGTTTCCTATTAAGTAATTTAAATGGCGGACGAATCTACAGATATTAAAACGACAGTTGATGAACTATTAACTCAGCTACAACAGCCTCCTATTGTACCTAAACAAGCGGCTGAAGAGTTAAATTTAGAGGGGGGAAATTTAGAAAAATTCTTACTACAACATTCGGGTCGCCTGGTTAAAGGAAGTGTTGAGTTTGTTGAAGACCTTAAAAACTATATTGCAGGAGCTCCTGAAGCTGCAGATGTTGAAGCTTTATCTAAACTTGTAGCTTCATCTGCGGCAGCAATTGAAAGTCTTAATAAAATTTTAATTAACAATAAAATAGCCGCATCAAAAATTGTTTTAAAAAACATGGATATTGAAAGTAAAAAGAAATTACAAGAAAAAAATATTGAAGCCGGCTTATTAATGAATAGAGAAGAGCTTTTAAAAAGACTTCTTGATGATGCTAAAATTGTTGATGTAGTTACAACAAATATAACACCGTCAAGTTAAAACATTAATAGTTGTTTGTTGTACTTTATTAAGGTTATTTTTAAGAGCGTCAACTTTTAATTGGAGACCTTCTAAGTTTGTTATTGTATAGTTAAATGATATAGCCTGCCTATTAGGGTCCTGATCTTTAGGGTTTATTTGCTTAAAAAAAAGAATAAAATCACTTAAATTGCCAAGTATACTTTTTAATATGCTTAATATTGATAATTGGCTAACATAAATACGATCATAATATAAAATATCTGTAACTAGATTTGTTCCGTGTGCACTATTAGCAGTATTTTTACCAACGTTATGTTGAATATCAGATAAATTTTGTTTTAATAAACTATCTCCATAATAACTAAATGTTTTTAAAATGCGTAGCTCATTATTTGAAACTTTGTTAAGAAGAGATGCAGGTAAATTTGTTGGTAAAAAATAATTAGCATCATATGTATCATAATATGGATTTACATTACAGTCAAAAACTGAAACAGTGTCTGATATATACCCGATATCATCAGAAAATGGTACAAAATAAACATTATTTGTTACTAATTGATTAATTTTATTTTTATAATCGTCAGAAAGTGCTTGATATTTCTCTATAAAAAATAGTTTAAATGTATCATCTAACGTTTTAGTGCCATTGGGCTGGCCGGTTGTATCATAATCAACCACATTGAAATCGCTTCCGTTTAAATTATTAAATAGAACACCAAAAGCACTTAGCATATTAGTTGTCACTAAACCTTTTTCAAATTCAATATTTTGATAAAGTTCTGCAATATAACTATCAATAGCACTTAATATATTAGTACTGTTAGTATAAAAATTAATGCTTGTATCCTGAACAAGCGAAACGTATTCTGGTAAAAGTGTTAGTTTACTGCTCATATTGAATTTTCATTAATGTTTAAATTATCAAAACTATATGTTTTCACTGCTAAAAGCCTATTTAAGTATTCATTATCATTAATAAACGTGTGCTGTACTGATAACACTAAATATATTCCAAGAAACTTATTATCAAAATCATTATCAATGTAATCTCCTTTTCGAGATACACTAAAAAATTGTTTTGACTGTCTATATAAACCACCCTGGACTGTAATTTCCACGCCCAAATTTAATCTTATAGCATTTTTTAGTAATCTATTTCTCCCTACAGATCTTTTAATTGCACTGTTATCTTGTGAATAGACTGTAAATACGTTTTCAAAATTAAAATTATCTCTTTGCGTGTTATTAATAATTAAATTTGGGAAAGGTTTGTTATTTTTACCTTTCATTGGTGCTACATATAAGTCAGTAAAATCTTGTTTTACATTTTCAATATTACCAAGTGAACTGTCTATTTGAAAATTTTTAGCACCAAAATCATAACTATGCACTAATGTACTTCTAATATATTTTTGGTAATCACCACCAGGCGTATTAAAAAATTTTACTTGCATAATATCTCCTGTTTCACCAAATTCAATTGCTTTTAAAGGTTTTTTAAGATCATTTTCAACAATATTACCCCCGTCTGTCCCTCCTGTTATTGTTAAATTTTCAATAAAATAAAACCCGCCAGAGTCTTCTTGTTTATTATATGCTTTTTTAAATGTGTTACTTGCACTTTCAAGGCTATACTCACCAGTATAATGATCCTTTTCTAACCAGGCAAAGTCTTTACCATCACAATCACTACAATGTAAGTCATACACATACATTAAATCTTCTAAAGCAGTACTATTAGCTGGAGATGAATAAAAAATTTGGCTCGATCCAGTTTCAAAATTGGGTGTTATTTCTTGACCTGCAGAAATTGTAGTTAATATAGTTGAACTATCTCCTAATCCTTGCTGGATTATGTTTTTTAATATAGTGCCTGTGAAAGCTCTACGATCTGAATTAGATATTTGACCTATATCAGTTTTATTTGAAAGTCTAGCAGTGCTAAAAAAGAGATTTTTTTCTTTTAAAATTTGATAATCAAAGTCAATAATATTAAATTTTTTTAATTTACCGGTATCAGACGGGATATCTTCTTCATCGGTAATAATAAATCGATATTGAAAGCCAAAAACTTGATTATAATTTTCATTTTCTGCATTATATGGATTAGTACCATCTTCAACAGGTAGTATTGTAAGCAATAATACATCACGAGCATCTCCTCTTACTGTATATCCTTTATATTGTTGTTGACCAGTTAATTCAGCTATAGTAGGGTCTGATTTGTATCTTTCTAGCACATCTTCAGGGTTATTAATAACAATATATCCACTTAAAAACGGGTTATAGATTTGATCCTCAAAATATAACTCTTTTATTGCACTTTTTTCAATCTCAACAATATTATTATTCGGATTAAGCAATGTAGCTCTAAAAATGTAATTTTTCTTATTAATTACATTAAAGTACTTTGTATAATTTTCTTTTGCATAAGCAAAAATGCCATCATTTCTCATTGTAATTGTAATTTAATATTATCTAAAATAGTTTTTATATACTGCTTTTTAATAATTTTTAATTGTGTGCCTGTTATCTTACCAGAGCTGAGATCAAAAGGGTTTTTAATATTATTAACAATACATATTAGCCACCATAAATATGTTGTACCGTATATATTGTAACTAAGAGTTGTGAGAGGTGTATTTTTACTTAAAGTAATAATATCAAATAATTGATTATCAATATTATCAGGTACTTGAATAGTTTTTATTATATTATAATAAAAACAATTTTTATCACCGGTTTGATACACTTTAAATATGTTTTCATACCGATATAATTCTAAATCGGTTAAATCATTTATATATGTTTGATATTGTCCGTTGTCCATGTTAGTTTAAGATATTGGGTCATCCACTGTAACCGGATTATTTTGTAAACCGGCATATAAAAAATTTTTTGTTTCTTCGTTAAGCCCTTCAATTGTTATATTTAACTGATAAGCGTCTGGAATAATAGTTTCTAAAGAAGCAACCCCGTCAATGGGTACATTTATATTCATTAATCGTCTTGAACCTAAAAACTCTACACTTAAATTTGAAATAAACGCATAAGGCATAAAAACAACCCCGGGAATTTGTACTTGATATATAACCGGTAAATCAATTATTGATTTAGTAACTCTACCTGGCCTATTTTGATAAATAAGCCCATAAATTAACTGCCAATTTTGTAAAACATGCTCAAAACTACCTGTATTTAACAGTGGAAATTTTAATTCTATTGTTCGTCCTGTTTGACCCATTGAGTATTGTTTACTTCTTTCAATATAAGTTCCTGGCTTAAATGTATTACCTATATTAGCTAAGGCAGTTGCAAAATTATCAGCTATTTTAACACCTTCAGTAAGGAAATTATCACTGCTTCCATCAAATGATAGTCTAGAATCGGTATAAGAGTTAGTAAAATAAGGAAATTTATAAACAAATCCTGTATCCTCCGTTGCATATAGGAACTCATATGGTTGTAATATAGGGTTTCCAAGTGTATACCCGCTTTGAACTTCAGCAAATTTTTGTAAAACTCCACCAATTGTTTGTGCTACAGGAGAAGAGCTCTTTTGTAAATAACTTGCATAATCTTGTAACGATGCTACCGATGATGTTTGGCCAAACCCGTTTATTTTATTGGCTAAACTTGTTTGATTAGCAGTAGCTAAAGCAGACACAACAGTATCTTTAGATGCAAAAAATGAATTAGCTAAATTAGACACATTACTATTTACTAATAATCTTTTTTCTGATAATAAAGCATACGGTACATCTGTTCTTGATGTTTTAGGACTTTTTGTCCAACTAAAATTATTAACTACATCAATAATATCCTGAGATGAGTCATTATTATTATACAATCTTGATGGTGATAAATTAGCTAAATTTGAATCTGTACTAGTATTCAAACTACCACCATTTCTAACTAGAATTGGGAGTGTATTATTACCTGTTTGTCTTAATTGCCATAAATTTGCCATTGTATTATTTAATTATGCGCTGTTTGTAGCTTTCTTAATGATGGTTTTTCACCAAATGTATTATTAATCGTTGTTGATTTAGATACAATATTATTTGCATTTGGTTTGTTTATATTATCTTGTATACCAATAAGAGCAGCAAGTTGTTTCTTTAATAGGTCAATCGTATCCTCTTGTAAATTAGCTAAAGTAGCAGTATTAGTTGCTGTTTCTTTTTGATTTTTACTATCTAGCTTATCTTGTTCTGTTTGTTTATCAGTGGAAGCTTTGATAGGACCACTAAATCCAGACCAGGCGTTCCAATTACCTGCTTTTTTATTTGCTTCAATATTGCGATGTTCCTCTTCTGTGATACTTTTATCCTTATCATCTACTTCACGCTGCTCTCTGGCCTTCTTAGCTTGGTCCGCTTTTTTTCTTTCAGCATCAGTCTTTTCTTTATCTTTAGCCATTCGAACTGCCCACTCTGTATCCTCTTTTTCTACAGGCACATTGAATCCAAATAACTTTTTTACCTTAACAGAGAGGGAACTTATAACTTTACCAGGAGTAAAACTTATTTTTCCGTTTTCATCAACGGAAAATAATTGATCTAAAGGTGCTGGTAGGAACGTTTTTAAATAAAAAACAAATCCTTTAGCTAAATCAACAGCAAATCTGCCAATTGAAACAGCAAACTGGGACATTTGAACTTCTTCTTTTCCTGTCTCCGGATTTACCTCTTTAGTAAATAGGAACGCTCTAGCAACATCAAGACCAATACTAATAAAAGTTCCTGCACCGGGAAAGAAATTAGCTATACCGGAAATAATAGCTAATATACCATCCACTACACCAGCAGTCGTCGGGTCGTGTGATAAAATATCCCAAGCTTCATAGAAATTTATAAGAGATCCAACTATTGGAAGTCTTTTTAATACACCTTTTGTAAAAAATTTAGCTAAAATTTTAGTAGTGGCCCCCATTATTGCCAGACCTTTTCCAGCACCGACATTTTTATCATTTTCTGGTATTACATTTTTTATTAATTCTGTTATAATATCCATACCACCAAATATAGCTGCAGCAAATGGACCATCCACACCTATTAATCCAACTACGCCTTGAGCTAAATTATTTAAACCGCCTATCCAATCACCTGAATCAAACGCTTTGTACGCATCCCATAATGATAAAATTGGACCTATTACTGGTAAACTATGTAATATAGGTTTTACAATAGTGTAGATTATATCTCCTATTTTTTTCAAGCCGCCTTTAATACCCCCTTCTTTAAAAGCATCTAATAACTTACCAAAATCACCTTTCATTAATGATGCTATAAGACCACCAAGACCTCCTAGTATAGCTAACAGTCCAGGGCCTAAAAGTTCAGATAACCAGCTTTCTCCTTCAGCTTTACCAGGAGATGTAGCTAATTTTTGATCTTTACCCCCAAAAATTTCTGTCAATTCTTGCCGAGCTTTACGGCCAAAACTTGTTATAATTGTTGGTTTTTCTTTTTCGACTACATCTTCAGACTTATCATCTTTTTTATCTTTATCAGTATCAATTTTTTTATTGAACATACCAATTAAAGCACTGATTTTTTTTTCACATTTGGTATTTTTATCAGTAGTCTTCTTTCCTGTAACCATATCAGTTGCAGACTTATCTTTAGATGTTTTTTTGTCAGCCAATTTAGCTGACACTGTAGAAAGTAGCATTAAAGCCTCTTCCAAGGTCTTAATGTTATTAGCTGGCATCTAAATATTTAATAACATCACTACACTACAAAGAAGTCAGGGACTATATCAATATATAGATCCTTGTTTGGAATCTGTGTGTATTTCTTCTCTTCAGCTCTTACATTATTAATGTAGGTTACAATATCTACAAATTCTTTACTATCTATAGACTCAATAAGTTCTAATCCTTGTGTTATATTGGCTGTTAAATCTAACACGTTATTAGAGCTTTGAACTTCTATCTTTTCAATAAATTTAAATAATTCGCTTACAAATAAATCACTAATTAGTGATTTTAATTTATTACCTCTGATAGACTCATCTTTATATCTTTTTAAAAGCAAATTATTAACACGATTATCATACTCTAAATTTGGAACACGGACTGAGAATTTGTAATTTGTTGATTCAATTACCTTAGGGGCAATATAACTTTCACGAAGTTTATTTTCTGCTAAAACTTGTTCTAACAAATAATTTCCACCGTCTATAGAAATTTCATTTTTAATTTGACGTCTTAAAGCTATTGCAAATTGAACACGGTCAATTGTATTATACGATGTAAGCTTGTCTGGTAAATTTTGTTCTAGTATTTTTGATATTGTTGAGTTAAAAAATAGCACAGATAAATTTATATCCGCTGATGACTCAATTATAGCTTTTTGTTGAGCTAACGTAAGCACCTTTAATTCAACATTTTCTTTTTTAGATGGTACCCATACCTGCACACCTGTTTTAATCTTTTTAATGTCCGCTAAAATATCGTTAAAATTATTGCTCATAAAAATATATAATCAAATATTAAAACTATTCAACATTTGGTTCTTTTTTTTGCTGTGACTCTTTATCAAACTTAATGAACATAATGCGACATTCAGGAAAGGGTGTATGATCTAAATCTACAATATTAAAGTGCAAAAATCGACGTAGCGCAAATTCTAGATCTAAAACATCTTGATAGTTTGCATCAAATATATATTTGAAAAATATTAAAAAACTTTCATCAAATAAAAACAAACTAGTATTGTCAATAATACTTACTGTAAATTTATAATTTTCGTATTGAGCGCAAATTAATCTATAAATCTCATTGAATGGTAGACCAGGTAATTCATTTATAATCGTTTCTTTTTCTTTTTCTGTTAATTTGTTAAAATTTAAATCATAAATTGGAGATTTAATTGAGATTATACTTTCATACACAGTATTAGCTATATTATTTTGATTAATAACAAAATTATGAGGTAGTCCAAACTCAATTATGGCATCCCCATGCATAAATTCAATTACATTAATCGGTTTATTAAAAGCCGCAAGTATTGCATCATTTTGTATTGTTATGTTATGTCTATTATAACTAATATTAATATCTTTGCCAAAAGTTAACCCTCTTAAATTTAAAAGCACTACAATTTTTTCTAAAATGTTTAGTTGCTCACCATTTTCAACACAAACACCACTAATTAGTTTATTAAAAACATCTTTTAATTCGTTTAGATCAGATCTAAACATTAAAGATTTACAAAGATTTTTTACATCAGTAAAACTTAACTCTTTTACCTTAATTATTCTTTCACCAACTTGTATATCGTATGTAAAATCTAGTTTCATGATTGAAACGGTGATATTCTTGGTATACTAC
>TBL_comb47_HYPODRAFT_10006768_pt1 | contig 12287 bp, 13 predicted proteins | sample TroBogypolimnion_40_FD_10682 | JGI IMG/M metagenome (IMG submission 10682) | reverse complement strand
ATCCACCGCCGCCAGAGCCGCCGTCACGCCCCACGCCAGACCGCATGCGAGACAAAGCGCCGGCTTGAGCAACATGCGCCGACGCTGGCCGCCGCCCCCCGCGGCTTCAACGTGTTTTCGAGCCTCAATCCGCGACTGACGCCTCGCGACACTGCGCCACGAAGTCCGGCTCCGTCGCGGCCGACCCGCGGAACTTCGTCACCTACAGGCACAATGAGGAACTCCTGTTGCGCCCACCCCAAGTCGTAACTGTCACCTCGTGAGGGAATGGGTGTCTTTGGGGGAATCCCGGAACTTTTCCCACCGATTAGGTCAGCTTTTTATCCCCGGTGATTCGGCCGGTGAGGGCCGCCCTTTCGGGGACCGCCAAACCAGCTAATAGCCTCCGCCCCCGGCGCATTCGCGTTCGCCAATTTCCCCCGCCGTTCCAAATTCACCCCCACTCCGCCGCTGATGCCGACCCCGCATTCCGAGCCCTATCTCAGCGCCAACGACCGCTATCCCGAGCGCTCGCTGCAGTTCGATTTTGTCCGCGCCACGGAGAACGCCGCCCTCAGCGCCGTCGACTGGCTGGGGCGCGGGGACAAGGAGTCCGCGGACGCCGCGGCCAGCGACGCCATCCGCGGCACGCTCGAGCAAAGCGATTTCTGCGGCGACGTCGTCATCGGCGAGGGCATCAAGGACAACGCACCCGGCATCTTCCTCGGCGAACGGATCGGCTCCTGGAAATTCCCCTCGCCCCGCTTCAACATCGCCGTGGACCCCATCGACGGCACCACGAACATCTCGAAGGGCCTGCCCAACTCCATCTCCGTCCTGGCGGCCGCCCACGTGCCGCACGGCGCACAGGCCGCGATGGTCAACATCCCGACGTTCTACTCCGAGAAACTCGCCTACGGCCCCGCCGTCGTCGCCGCGATGGCGCAGGATGCCTCGCTGCGCTTCGACCTCGACACGCCCGTGACGCAGATTCTCGAGCGCGTGGCCAAGGCCCTCGGCAAAAACGTCCGCCAGGTCTACGTCGTTGTGCTCGACCGCCCGCGCCACGCGAAGCTCATCGCGGAGATTCGCGCCGCCGGCGCCGCGCTGCGGCTGATCTCCGATGGCGACGTGACCGCCGCCGTCTCGCCCTCGTTGCTCGACACCGGCATCGACCTTTATCTCGGCACCGGCGGTTCGCCTGAGGGCGTGCTGACCGCCGCCGGCGTGCTGGCGCTCGGGGGCGACCAGCAGCTGCGGATGTGGCCGCGCGATGACGCCGAGCGCGCCGAGATCAACACCACGCCAGCCGCGGCCGACCTCCGCCGGATCTTCTACGCCAAGGACCTCGTCACCAGTTCCAGCGCCATTTTCTGCGCCACGGGGATCAGTGACAGCGCGCTCCTGCCCGGCGTGAAGCTGATCGGCCGGAAGGTTATTACGCACTCGATCCTCCTGCGCTCCCAAAGCCGCACCCTGCGTTACATCAAGACAGTGCACGACTTGGACTTCAAAACGATCCGCCGCTCGCCCGACCGCAAGGACCACTACGTGTAGTGCGCCCGAAACAATTCGACTGTTGCTCATACCCTCATCCATTTTTCTCCCATGTCGTCGCCTCAGGAATCCGCCGCCACCACCAGCCGCTCGACGGTCGAGCAGCTGCGCGTTTCCCAGATTTACCGCGACTACGAACAGGCTTTTCGCGAGACCACCGGTCTGCCCATCCACCTGCGTCCGATCGAGGCGTTCAATCTGCCGCACCATGGCGACCCGAAGGAAAACCCCTTCTGCATGCTCATGGCGTCGACGAACCACTCCTGCGCCGCGTGCCTGCAACTGCAGCGCAAGGTGGAGGAGTCGGCCCAGCTCGAGCCCAAGACCCTGAAATGCTTCGCCGGCCTCTGCGATTCCGCCGTGCCCGTGCGCGTCGGCGAGAACCTCATCGCCTTCCTGCAGACCGGCCAGGTCCTGCTGCACCAGCCGTCCAAGCAGGAATTCGCCAAGACCACGCGCCAGCTGCTGAAATGGGGCACCGAGATCGACCTGAAGCGCCTCGAGGAGGCCTATTTCCAGACCCGCGTCCTTACGAAGTCCCAGCACGAGGCGATTCTCCGCCTGCTGACGATCTTCGCGCAGCACCTTTCGCAACTCAGCAATGAGCTGATCGTGAAGAAGTCCGCGGCCGAGTCACCGCCCGTGACCAAGGCCCGCATCTTCATCGCGGAACACCAGGGCGACGAGCTCTCGCTCACCCAGGTCGCCAAGGAGGTGAACATGAGCGCGTTCTACTTCTGCAAGATGTTCAAGAAGTCCACGGGGCTCACGTTCACCGATTACCTCGCGCGGGTCCGCGTCGAGAAGGTGAAGAACCTCCTGCTGAATCCGAATCGCCGCGTCAGCGAGGCCGCCTACGAGGCGGGCTTCCAGTCCCTCTCGCAGTTCAACCGGGTGTTCCGCCGCATCGCGGGCGAGTCGCCCAGCGTCTACCGCGAAAAGCTCCACGGCCCCGGCCACACTTAAACCGTCGCGCGCGGCGCAGGCTCGGTCAGGTCCACCACCGGCGCACACCGGCAGCACACCCCGCAAAGCGCCTCGATCTCATGCTGTGCGAGCTGGTGCCACGCGTGTTCGAGCAGGCGCTTCTCCGACTCGATCAGGCCCGGCCCCAAAATGGCCTGGAGCGCATCGCAGCCGGTCAAATAGTAATCCAGGAGCGGATTGAGCCCGCAGCGGCAGAGTTGCCGCAACTGCTCCATGCAGTCCGGACTTCGTTCCAGCCAGCGCGCCGCCGGGGGATTGCGCAGGAATGTGGTCAGCTCCGTCAGCGTGTCATCCATCCGGTGCCGGAGGATTTCGGGCAGCCCCATGGGCGAGATCGGGGGGCGGGCCTTGAGCAGGCGCAACCACTCGGCCTTCAGTTGGGACCGATGGGTGCGAAGCAAGTCAGGCAGCCGGCATAACATGTTCACGAATATGAAACAAAGCGGCCCGCCCTGCTCCGCGCCCTTTGTCCAACCGTGTGCATCCCTTGGTCAGCGCCACCCCCTCCACACGGTGATTCGCAAGATATGCGTAGCGGTTGGCAACGTTCGCGGAGCCGGCACCCCACCCCACCCCTTATAGTGGCGCCACACCGATTTCCGCTCCCGCCATGAACCCGACCCGACCCCATCCCTCCGCACCCCGGGAACCCACCGAGGCCGAGATCCAGAAACAGGCCTATCACCTGTGGATCGACGGGGGCCGGTTGGAAGGCGTCGAGCTGGACAACTGGCTTACAGCGAAGGAGTTGCTTCGCCACCGGCACGGCCATACCCACGGCCTCGCGCCCCGCGGCGTCCATTCCCTCCGCCCCAACCCTTTTTCGAACCAACCCAACTCTTAATCCCACCTCCCCATGCCCGTTATCCCCCTTACCATCACCGTGAGCCTTTGCCTGGTCTTCACGTTTGTCGTCTTTTTCATCCGCGAGAACTCGCGCCGCTTCAGCAATGCGGAACGCGAGTCTTTGCTGCCGCTCAGCGAGGAAACTCCCCGCCTCGCCGGCCTGGAGGATCATGATCACGCCTCGGACGACGACTCCTGCGGTTGTCGCACCGGCGAGCGCGATCCCTGCACCGGTTGCCTGAAACGTCCGACCGCCGGCCGCTGATCCTCCCGCCATGCCTGACCAAAAAATCACCATCGAGTACAACGACAAGATCGTCCGCCAGTTCCTGGTGGCCACGGTCATCTGGGGCATCGTGGGGATGCTCGTGGGCGTCCTGATCGCCTCCCAGCTCAACTTCTGGCAGCTCAATTTCCAGACCGCCTGGCTCACCTTCGGCCGCCTGCGCCCGCTGCACACCAACGCCGTCATCTTTGCCTTCGTCGGCAACATGATGTTCGCGGGCGTATATTACTCGACGCAGCGCCTCGTGAAGGCCCGCCTCGCCAGCGACTTCCTCTCCCAGCTGCACTTCTGGGGCTGGCAGCTCATCATCGTCTCCGCCGCCATCACCCTCCCGCTCGGCCTCACCCGCGGCAAGGAATACGCGGAGCTCATCTGGCCCATCAACATCGCCGTCGCCTTCATCTGGGTCGTGTTCGCGGTGAACTTCTTCTGGACGCTCGCCCGCCGCCGCGAACCCGCGCTCTACGTCGCGCTCTGGTTCTACATCGCGACGATCGTGACCGTGGCGATGCTCTACATCGTCAACCACCTTTCGATCCCGACGAGCCTGCTGCACAGCTACCCGGTGTTCAGCGGCGTGCAGGACGCCCTCGTCCAGTGGTGGTATGGGCACAACGCCGTGGCGTTCTTCCTCACCACGCCGATCCTCGGCATCATGTACTACTTCCTGCCGAAGGCGGCGGAACGCCCCGTGTACAGCTACCGCCTGTCGGTCGTCCATTTCTGGTCCCTCGTCTTCGTCTACATCTGGGCCGGTCCCCATCATCTCCTCAACACCGCCCTCCCCGGCTGGCTGCAGAACCTCGGCATGACGTTCTCGCTCATGCTTTGGGCGCCGTCCTGGGGCGGCATGCTCAACGGCCTGCTCACCCTGCGCGGCGCGTGGGACAAGCTCCGCACCGACCCCGTGCTGAAGTTCTTCGCCGCCGGCGTGACCTTCTACGGCATGGCCACCTTCGAGGGGCCCCTGCTCTCGATCAAGTCCGTCAACGCCCTCGCCCACTACACCGACTGGATCATCGGCCACGTCCACGCCGGCACCCTCGGCTGGAACGGCTTCATGGCCGCGGGCATGATCTACTGGCTGCTCCCGCGCCTCTGGAACAAGCCCCTCTACTCGGTCCGCCTCGCCAACTTCCACTTCTGGATCGGGACCGTCGGCATCCTCCTCTACGTCGCCGCCATGTGGACCAGCGGCATCACGCAGGGCCTCATGCTCAACGCCACCACCGAGCATGGCACCGTCCTCGCCTACCCCAACTTCCTCGACACGCTTAACACCATCCGGCCGCTGATGCTGATGCGCGTCATCGGTGGCGCGCTCTACCTCGTCGGCTTCTTCCTCCTCGCCTACAACTTCTACCGCACCGTGCGCGGCGCGGCGCCCGTCAACGGCACGATCGAGGTCTACGAGTCGGTGCCGGCCGAGCCCGACGCCAAGCTCGGGTTCCGGGGCACGTTCTTCAACGCCCCCACCGTCTTCTCGGTGCTCATCCTCGTCTTCGCGATGATGTGGATGGTCGGCTCCGACCTCGTCAGCACCGCCGGCCTCGCCGGCATGGTCGTCAGCCTCATCGCGTGCTACGCGATGCTGCCCTCGCGTGGCAGCCTGTGGAACGGCTGGTATGAGAAACTCCTCCTGAACGCGCTGCCGTTCACCCTGCTGACCTTCTTCGCCGTCGTCGCCGGCGGGTTGATCCAGATCATCCCGACCGTGATGGTGCAGCGGGCCCAGAACGTGGAGGACCGCATCCAGGTGCCCTACACGCCGCTCGAGCTCGCCGGCCGCGATCTCTACGTCCGCGAGGGCTGCTACCTCTGCCACTCGCAGATGATCCGCACGCTCGTGCCCGACGTGCTGCGCTACGGCGACTACTCGCGCCTCGGCGAGTCGATCTACGACCATCCCTTCCAGTGGGGCTCGAAGCGCAACGGCCCCGACCTCGCTCGCGTCGGCGGGAAATACCCCAATGTCTGGCATTTCCGCCACATGGAGAATCCCCGCGCGGTTTCTCCCGGCTCCAACATGCCGACCTACCCCTGGCTCCTGAGTAACGACCTCGATGCGTCCGTGCTCCCCGCCAAGATCAAGGTCCAGCGCATGCTCGGCGTGCCCTACGGCCCGCTCAGCGCACAACAGATCTTCGACTCCGTTGACCTCCAGGCCAAGGGCATCGCCAAGGATCTCCGCGCCGCCGGCGCCTACGTCGCCCCGGAAAAGGAGATCGTCGCCCTCATCGCCTACCTCCAGACGCTCGGCCACTCGGTGCCGGTGACGCCCAAACCCGCCCGCTGACCACCATGTTCAAACGCCTGCTCCTGGAGGACTCCTCCGTCTGGTATGTGATCACGGCCTTCGTGACCGCGGCCACCATCTTCGGCGCCATCACCTGGCGTGCCCTGCGCATGTCCCGCGCCCAAGCGGACCACTTCGCCCATCTGCCCTTCAACGACGACTCCACCGACGGACGCCATGACCCCCACGCCTAAGCCCAATCCGCCGAAAGAGGACGCCCTCCGGCCGCACACTTTCGACGGCATCCAGGAATACGACAAGCGCCTGCCGAACTGGTGGCTCATGACGCTCTACGGCGCCATCGCGTTCTGGGCCGGCTACTGGTTCTACTACGAGCGCGCCCACATCGGTCCGTCCAACGCCGCCGCCGTCGAGCATCAGCTCTCCCTCATCGAGGCCGAGCGCCTCGCGACCGCACCCTCGCTGGACGACGCCAGCATCTGGAAAATGAGCCGCAACCCCGTCTTCGTCGACGCCGGCCGCGTCACGTTCAACTCCATCTGCGCCAGCTGTCACACCGAGAAGCTCACCGGCGCGATCGGCCCCAACCTCATCGATCATCTCTGGATCCATGGCGGCCGGCCCACTGAGATTTACCACACCGTGCAAACGGGCGTGCTCGCCAAGGGTATGCCGCCCTGGGGGCCCGTGCTCGGCAACAAGAAGATTTCCGAGGTCGTGGCCTATGTCCTGAGCCACCACCAGGAAGGCGAGCCCATCGAGGTCCAAAAGGAATGGGTGCCTCGCGCGCCCCAGCCGTAAGGCCCCGCCCGCCACCGCGCCGCGCCGGTTCCGTCCCCGTGGCCGGTCCAACCGGAGCGTGCATCGGCCCGCGCCACCGCTTAGAAAGGAACCATGGCCGCTCCGCTTCCCACCCGTGACTCCGTCACCACCATTCGCGAGGACGGCTCCCGGCCTTTTCTCTATCCCGCCGACACGCACGGCCGCTTCACGCTCGTGCGCCGCATCTCGGCGCTGCTGCTGATCGCCTTCTACCTGTCGCTGCCGTGGATCACCATCGGCGGCTACCCGGCGGTGTTCTTCGACATCGCCCAGCGGCGTTTCCACCTCTTCGGGCTGACCCTCGCGGCGCAGGACATGTGGCTCCTGTTTTTCGTCATCACCGGCCTCGGCTTCTCACTCTTTTTCATCACCGCGCTCTTCGGCCGCATCTGGTGCGGCTGGGCCTGCCCGCACACCGTTTTTCTCGATCACGTCTACCGGCGCATCGAGCGCTGGGTCGAGGGTGACGCCGTCCAGCGCCGCGTGCTCGCCGCCGCGCCGCCGAGCGCCGGCAAGGCCGCCAAGCGCCTCATCAAGCACGGGCTCTACCTGCTCGTCTCCGCCACCATCGCACACCTCTTCCTCGCCTACTTCGTGTCCCTCCCCGCCGTCTGGGCCATGATCGGCGCCGCGCCGGGCGAGAACTGGAGCCTCTTCGTGTTCATGGCCGTGTTCACCGGCATCCTGTATTTCAACTTCGGTTGGTTCCGCGAACAGCTCTGCATCGTCATCTGCCCCTACGGCCGCCTCCAGTCCGCTCTGATCGACAACCACTCGCTCGTCATCGGCTACGACGCCGCCCGCGGCGAGCCCCGCATGTCCGTCGCCGAAGCCGCCAAGCTCCGCGAAGCCGCCGCAAAGACGGAAGGCTCGGCAAAAACAGGTGACTGCATCGGCTGCGCCCGCTGCGTCACCGTCTGCCCCACCGGCATCGACATCCGCCAGGGCCTGCAGATGGAATGCGTCGGCTGCACCGCGTGCATCGACGCCTGCGACGACGTGATGACCCGCCTGCATCGCCCGCGCGGGCTCATCCGCTACGATTCGCAAAACGGCTTCGCCGGGAAGCCCACGCGCTGGCTTCGCGGGCGCACCTTCCTCTACGGCATCCTCCTGCTCGTCGGCGCCAGCGTCGCCACCTGGGCCCTCTCCACCGTGCGGCCCGCCAGCCTCGGCGTCACCCGCATCATCGGCGCACCCTACATCGTCTCCGCCGAAACGATCCGCGACCAATTCCTCGTCCGCCTCGTCAACAAGCGCAACCTGCCCGTCCGCTTCGTGCTCTCACTCGAGCACGCGCCCGCCGGCCTGATCCAGTCCGGTCTGCTCCAGCCCGTTGAACTGCCCCCGCTCGGCGAAATCGTCGAGCCGCTCGTGCTGCAGCAGGCGCGCCGGAATTACACGGGCCCGTTTGCGCTGACGGTTCGAATCCAGGATGCCGCCGGCAGTTTCCATCTCAGCCGCGAGGTCGAGTTCCTCGGGCCGGACGTCCGTCTGCTGCGCGACGAGGACGAGGAAAAGGAGCGGGAACGGCATGAGCACAAATGAGCCCAAGCCCCGCTCGCGCCTCTGGCTGATCTTCGTGGCGGTCTTCGCGCTGCAGCTCGCGGCGTGGATCGCCTGGTTTATCGTCGCCTCCCACCACCCGGTGGCCGAGGTTCCGCTGCGCACCGCGCCGCACCGCTGACATGGAACTCGCCGCCGTCAACTCGCCCGCCGCCGCCTTTGTCGCTGGCCTGATCACGAGCCTGCATTGCGCCGGCATGTGCGGCCCGCTCGCCTGCGCGCTCATGCCCGTGCGCCGCGACCAGGGCGATCCCCCGACCATCAGCACGGTCTATCATCTCACCCGGCTCACCAGCTACGCGCTGCTCGGTGCGATCGCGGGCGGCCTCGGCCGGATGCCGCTCACGTGGGTCAGCACCTCCGCTCTCCGCTGGCTGCCGTGGGTGTTGGTCTTGTTCTTTGTGGGCATGGCGCTGCGCTGGGACCGCTGGCTCCCGAAGTCCGCCATGCTCGGCCGTTTCTCGCTTCGACTCGGTGGTTGGATCCGCGGCCGCTCGCGCATCTCCGCCGCTGCCGCGCTCGGTTTCGCCACGCCGCTGCTGCCCTGCGGCCCGCTCTATTTCCTCCTCGCGCTCGCCCTGCTCTCGGGTTCCGCCCTCCGCGGCGTCGAGTTCATGCTGGCATTCGGCCTCGGCACGGTCCCGCTGCTGTGGCTCGTGCAATCGCAATCCGTCTGGATTCGCGCGCGCCTTTCGCCGCGGGCCCTTGACCGCATCCGCATGGGGCTCGCCCTGGCCACCGCGCTCATCATCAGCTGGCGTCTGCGCAGCACGCTCGGTTTCCCCGGCCCCGATCCGTCGTCGTTCATCTGCTTCTGACCATGGCGACCGACGTGATTTCCCCGGCCACCCAGCGGCCGCAATCCAGCACGCGCGTAAGCTGCCGGCACTGTGGCGCCCCCCTGCCGGGAGCCAACTCGTCACTCGTCACTCGCCTGCCCGCCGTAGGCTCGGCGAAGGAGGGTCACTCGTCACTCCCGGAAGGCTTCTGTTGCGCGGGCTGCGCCTACGTCTTCCGGCTGGTGCACGAGCACGGGCTCGAGAGCTACTATCGCATCAAGGACGAGATTACCGCGCCGGCCGACGTCGCGGTGTTCGAGGCGCGCGACTTTTCCTGGCTCGAATCCGCGCAGCAAGCCGCCGAGGCCGCCGCCGGTTCGAAGCCGCCCGAGCTCACCCTCGACGTGCAGGGCATTTCCTGCGCCGGCTGCGTCTGGTTGATCGAACGCGTGTTCCGCCCGCTGCCGGGCGCGCGCGACATCGAGATCAGCGCGCAAATCGGACAAATGCGACTGCGCTGGCTGCCCGGGAAATTCTCCGCCGCCGATTTCGCCCGCAAGCTGCAGGCCTTCGGTTACCTCGCCGGTCCCGCCGGCGAAACGCCCGCCGAGCCCGAGTCGCGCGGGCTCGTCCGCCGCATCGGGCTCTGCACCGCCTTCGCGATGAACGTCATGCTGTTCACGCTGCCGGTGTATTTCGGCATGGACCGCAACTTCGAATACGCGCGGCTCTTCGGCACCATCTCGCTCGCACTCGGCACGCTCAGCCTGCTCGTGGGCGGCAGCTATTTTCTCCAGCGCGCCATCCGCGCTCTTCGTGCCGGCGTGGTCCACATCGACCTGCCCATCGCCCTCGGCATCTCCGGCGCCTACCTCGGCTCGCTCTACGGCTGGTTCACCGGACGCGAACAGTTCGTCTATTTCGATTTCGTCGCGGGGTTTATCCTGCTGATGCTCACCGGCCGCTGGGCGCAGGTCGTCGCCGTCGAGCGCAACCAGCGCCGCCTGCTCGGCCACCAGCCCAAGCCCCCTTCCGTTCGCCTCTTCGCCGGCGGCAGCATTCCCCCGGAACAGGTGGTCGCGGGCCAGTGCTACTTCTCCGCCTCCGGGCACACCGTGCCGGTCGACTCACGGCTCGAGTCACCCCAGGCCGCATTCTCGCTCGCCACCATCAACGGCGAATCCGCGCCGCGCACCTACCTCGCCGGCCAGCGCGTCCCCGCCGGGGCGCTCAACGTCAGCCGCGCCGACGCGCGCCTCACCGCCTTGCAGCCGTGGGCTGAGTCCCTGCTCGCCCAGCTCCTCGCGCCCGCGATCCGCGCCACCACGCGCACGCCGTTCCTCGAGCGCATCATCCGCGGCTACCTCATCGGCATCCTCGGCATCGCCGCGCTCGCCGGGCTCGGCTGGTGGCTGGCCACCGGCGACGCCCTTCGCACCGGTTCCGTCGTCACCGCCGTCCTGGTTGTCTCGTGTCCCTGCGCCATCGGCCTCGCGTTCCCGCTCGCCGACGAGATGGCCACCATCGCGCTGCGCCGCCGCGGCGTGTTCGTGCGCGCCACCGATCTGTGGACACGCCTCGCCAGCGTGCGGCAGCTCGTCTTTGACAAGACCGGCACGCTCACACTCGAGAATCCGCTGCTGGAAAACCCCGCCGATCTGCTCCGGCTCGACCCCACCGCCCGCTCAGCCCTCCTCGCGCTGGTGCGCGACAACCCGCACCCCGTCAGCCAGTGCCTGCTCGAGAATCTGCTTTCGACCGGTTCCAGCGAGGCCCTGCCCGGCGACGTCCAGGAACATCTCGGCCAGGGCGTCAGCCTCGGCGCCTCCGGCCACGAGTGGCGCCTCGGCCGCGCGGAATGGACGGGCGTCGCCGCCACCGCGGCCGACGGCACTTGCTTCGCCCGCGACGGCGTCGCCCTCGCGCAATTCCGCTTCATCGACGCCGCGCGGCCCGACGCCCGCACGGAACTCGCCGCGCTCGACCGCCTCGGCTACGACACGTTCATCCTTAGCGGCGATCACCAGCCCAAGGTCGCCAAACTCGCCGTCGAGCTCGGCTTGCCTCCCGACAATGCACTGGGCGACTGCACGCCACAGGAGAAAGCCGACTGGCTGGGGCGCAATGGCGCCGCCGAGACGCTGATGCTCGGTGACGGCGCCAACGACAGCCTCGCCTTCGACCAGGCGCTCTGCCGCGGCACGCCGGTGATCCATCGGGGACACCTCGAGCAAAAGGCGGATTTCTACTATCTCGGCCGCGGCATCGCCGGCCTGCGCGCGCTCTTCGTCGTCAACGCGACGCGCCGACGCGCCCAGCTGCTCATCCTCGTTTTTTCCATCGTCTACAACACCCTCGCCGTCGGACTGGCGGTCGCGGGCCGGATGAATCCGCTCATCGCCGCGATCCTGATGCCGGTGAATTCCCTGCTGACCCTCGCCCTGGTGAGCTACGGCATGCGCAGCGCGTTCCGCTCACCGCGACCGGCCGCGGGCGCCTGAGTCACTTCTTTGCCTTGGCGGGTTTCTTCTTCTGCGCGGGCACGACGAGCACCGGGCAGGGCGCCTTCAGCATCACGCCGTGCGTCGTGCTGCCCACCAGCAGGTCGTAAAAGGCCGTGTGGCCATGCGAGCCCATCACGATGTAGTCCGCCTCCTGTTCCCGCGCCTGGTCGAGGATGATTTTCACCGGGTCGCCGTTGAACATGAGCGTCTCCGCCAACACGCCCTCGTCCTTGAGCTGCATCTCGAGGCGGGCGAGCTGCTTCGCGACCGACCGCTCGCTCATGGAAATGATCTCGGCGATGTTCTCCAGGTAAGGAGCGTATTCCGCCGTGATGATGGGGGGCTGGATGATATTGACCAGGACGATGCGCGCGTTCTGGGACAATGCCAGGGTCTTGGCTGCGGACACGACCGAGTCGGTGATGCCGGAGAAATCCACAGGGGTGAGGATTCGTTTCATGATGCCCGATAGTATCACCAATTCCCAGCCCGGCTCAGCGTCGTTTGCCCGGACCTGCGCACATTTTGGCGCGGCGGAGCGCGCCGCGCCGGGCGATAGGTGACACGAGGAGTTGCTCCTCCGCGCCTGCCAAACCCCCGCCCCGCGCCCCCTCGCCTATTGCCCAGCGCCTTCCTCCGATCGCCCATCGCCCTTCGCCCCGCGCCCCGCGCCCCGCGCCTTCTTCCGCCCCCCCTCACCCATC
>TBL_comb47_HYPODRAFT_10006767_pt1 | contig 12290 bp, 11 predicted proteins | sample TroBogypolimnion_40_FD_10682 | JGI IMG/M metagenome (IMG submission 10682) | reverse complement strand
GGGCGCCCGGTGGCGAGGCAGAGCATGGCCGCATGGTGCTGGCCCATGAGGTCCTCCTTGCCGCCGAAGCCGCCGCCGTTCTGGACCAGGACCACGTTCACCAGCGCTTCGGGCAGGTCCAGCAGCTCGGCGATCTGGCGCCGGTCCTCGTAGCCGCCCTGGCCGCCGTCGTAGATCTTCACCCCGGGGGCGCCGTCCTTGCTCCAGGGCAGGGCCAGGGCCGCTTCGGGCTCCAGGAACGCGTGCTCGATGCGCTGGGTGCTGTAGCGCTTGCGGGTGACGAAGGCGGCGCCCTTGAGCGCCTCCTCGGCGTCGCCCAGGCGGACTTCGGTGACCGAGAGGACATTGCCTTTTTCGGTGAGCTGCGGCGAGCCGGGCTGGAGCGCCTCGAACAGGTCGGTGACCGGGGCCAGCACCTCGTACTCCACCTTCACCAGGGCGGCGGCCCGGAGGGCGGCGGCTTCGGTCTCGGCCGCCACGCTAGCGAGCACGTCGCCGATGCAGCGGGTCTCCTCGCCCTCCAGGACCATCACCGGCCAGTCACGGTAGATCATGCCGTTGATGCGCTTGCCCTTGATGTCCTTGGCGGTGAGCACGGCCAGCACGCCTTCGGCCTTGAGCGCCTCGGAGATGTCGACCTTCAGCACCCGGGCCCGGGGATGGTCGGAGAAGCGCAGGGCGCCGAACACCATGCCCGGTTCGACCATGTCGCCCACGAACACCCGCTGGCCCAGCACCGCTTCCCGGGCCGAGTACTTCGGATGGCGGGTGCCGATGGCGCCGGTGTCCTTGGGGAACGCCACCGGGGTGCCGGTGCGCAGCGCCTCGGCGGCGCATTCGATGGAGTCGACGATCTTCTTGTAGCCGGTGCACCGGCACAGATTCCCGGTGAGGCCGTCGGTGATCTCCTGGCGCGAGGGGGCCGGGTTCTTGTGCAGGATGGAGGCGGCCTTCATGACGATGCCGGGGGTGCAGAACCCGCACTGGACCCCGCCCTTGAGCACGAACCCGTCGGCGAAGGCGTCGCGCTCGGCGCTGGTGAGTCCTTCGAGGGTGGTGACGGGCTTGTCCGCCACGTCCTTCATGGCCATGCGGCAGCTCAGCCGGGCCTTGCCGTCCACCAGGACGGTGCAGCAGCCGCAGATCCCTTCGCCGGAGCAGCCGTCCTTGGGGCTCGACAGTCCGGCGACGTCGCGCAGGTAGCCGAGCAGCACCATGGCAGGATCGCCTTCATATCGTGTGGCCTGGCCGTTGAGCGTGAACTGCATGGGGCCCTCGTCAGCAGGTGGTGGGGTGGGTCTTGGGCAAACAAGCCGTCTGGGCGGCGGGACCGGATCCAGCCACCCAAGCATCCTTCCTTTCCCAGGAAGATGAAGACGGGAATCAACCGTCTCCCGAACGAACTGGAATCGGTCCATGACGCCTGATGTGTCATTTATCCGAAGTGATTGTTATAGAAAGACCTATCAATCCACGCACGATTCTAGGTTCAAAGGATTCCATGGTCAAGAAATTTTCTCTATAGTTAAAAATTTTTCACAAACTGCAATACTTTACTTATCGGATAAACCATTCGGTTCGTGCCAGACCAGCGCCAGGCAAGCGGCCGCAGCCACGATACCGCAAGGCAGGCTGGCTTCAAGCCCGAAGTGACCGCCGGTGAGCCAGGTCTCCCGGCCGTGGAAGACCGGCCGCCACCACCCGCTGCTGGACAGGCCGCTGACCCCGAAGCCCAGCACCATGCCCTGGGCCCAGTTCCAGCCCAGGTGCAGGCCGATGGGCATGGCCAGGCTGCGGGTCCGCAGGCAGCAAAGGCCGAGCAGCATGGCGGCGAGGGTGATGTTGAGGGTGGCCCAGGCCCGGGTGGCGCCGGCCATGCCCGGGTTGCGCCAGTGGACGCCGGCGAACAGGAGGGCCACCAGCACCTGGGCCGGCCACCGGCCCATGCCCCGCACCAGCCGCTGGAACAGGTAGCCCCGGAACAGCAGTTCCTCGCTGAAGGCCACGGCCAGGTAGAGCCAGATGCCGGCCAGGAGCCGCCCCGGTCCGGCCTGGGGGTTGCGCGCCAGGTGGTAGCTCCCGGCCAGGAGCCCGGGCAGGGCCATCAGCGCGATCAGCCCGCATCCGGCCAGGGCGCCCAGCAGGAACTCCCGGCCCCAGCGCCGGTCCAGGCGCAGGCCCACCGAGCCCAGGGGCAGGCCCTCGAACTGGAGGAAGCCCCAGGTGAGGCAGAGGAAGGCGGCGAAGGCGAACCAGGGCGCCGGCAGCCACGGGGCCGCCAGTTCCGGCCAGGGCAGCGCCAGCCGGAAGGTGGCGGCGGCGCCGTTGCAGATGCCGGCCCCCAGCGCGAACAGCGCGGCCTTCCAGCCGTTGCGCAGGGTCCCGTCAGGTCCGAAAAAAAGCTTGTCCAAGCTAGGGCTTCACTCCGTGGTCAGCATAGGCCAGGCCCACCACCTTGTACACCTGGTTGTCCAGGGTGCTGCCGGTGAGGGCGTGGCGGAACCAGACCGCCGCCCGGTCTCCCTGCTGGGCCCGCAGACAGGCCCGGCCGAAATCGACCGACATCTGCCAGTCGCTGGGCTCCAGCTTGTAGGCCCGTTCCATGAAGCCGTTGCCTTCCGCCATGAAGCCGGCGTCGGTGAACTGGATGCCCAGCTCGGCGATCATGGCCTTGTTCTTGGGCGCCAGTTCCACCGCGGTGTTGGCGGCGGCGGTGGCCTCGGTCCTGGCGGCGTGGGCCAGCCAGGCCTTGGCGATGAGGCTGTGGGTGACGGCGTCCCGCTTGCCGAGCCGCGCGGCCCGCTGGAAGGCGTCCACGGCCCGGTCCCTGGCCCCGGCGGCCAGGTAGATCCGGCCGAACTCGGCAAGCCAGCGGCTGTCGTCGGGAACGGCGGCCCGGGCCTTGTCGGCGCAGACCGTCATGATCGTCCTGGGATCCTTCATGAAGAAATCCGGATCCAGGCCGGGAGCGGTCTGGGCCAGCAGGGCGGTGGAACCGAGGACCGCCAGGAGGGCGGAACGGAGCTTGGTCATAGAGGAATATTACCGTGTTTCTTGGGCGGCATGGTCTCCCGCTTGCTCTCCAGCAGGTTGAGGGCCCGGAGCAGCTTCTTCCGGGTCTCCCTGGGCAGGATGACCTCGTCCACGTAGCCCAGTCCGGCGGCGACGTAGGGGTTGGCGAACTTCTCGTTGTACTCGCCGATGATCTCGGCGCGCTTGGCCACCGGGTCCGACGCCTTGGAGATCTCCTTGGCGTAGAGCACGTTGGCGGCGCCCTCGGCGCCCATGACGGCGATCTCGGCGGTGGGGTAGGCGAAGTTGAAGTCGGCCCGGATGTGCTTGGAGGCCATCACGATGTAGGCGCCGCCGTAGGCCTTGCGGGTGATCACCGTCAGCTTGGGCACGGTGGCTTCGCAGAAGGCGTAGAGCAGCTTGGCGCCGTTCTTGATCAGGCCGCCGTGCTCCTGGTTCACGCCGGGCAGGAAGCCGGGGACGTCCTCGAAGACGATGAGGGGGATGTTGAAGCAGTCGCAGAACCGGACAAACCGGGCACCCTTTTCGCTGGAGGCGATGTCCAGGACCCCGGCCAAGTGGGCGGGCTGGTTGGCGATGATGCCGACGCTGCGGCCGTCCATGCGGGAGAAGCCGATGACGATGTTGCCGGCGTAGGCTTCCATCACCTCGAAGAAGTGCGCGTCGTCGACGATGCCCTTGATGAGGTTGCGGACATCGTAGGGCTTGCTGGGATCCTCGGGGATGATGCCGTCCAGTTCCGGGTTCTCCAGGGCCATCTCCATCAGGGGGGCCCGGCGGGGGGCCTGGCCCAGGTTGTTGGAGGGGAGGAAGGAGAGCAGCTCGCGGGTGTGGGCCAGGGCCGCCAGGTCCGAAGGCACCAGGAAGTGGGCCACGCCGGACTTGTAGCCGTGGGCGCTGGCTCCGCCCAGCTCCTCCTTGGTGACGTCCTCGTGGGTGACCGCCTTGATCACTTCGGGGCCGGTGACGAACATGTAGCTGGTGTTGCGCACCATGGTGATGAAGTCGGTGATGGCCGGGCTGTACACCGCGCCGCCGGCGCAGGGGCCCATGATCAGGGAGATCTGGGGCAGGACCCCGGAGGCCATGGTGTTGCGCAGGAAGATCTCCGCGTAGCCGGCCAGCGAGTTCACGCCTTCCTGGATCCGGGCCCCGCCCGAATCGTTGAAGCCGATCACCGGGCACCCGACCTTCATGGCCATGTCCATGACTTTGCAAATTTTACGGGCGTGGGTCAGGGACAGGCTGCCGCCGACGACGGTGAAGTCCTGGGCGAAGATCGCCACCGGGCGTCCATCCACCCGGCCGAACCCGGTGACCACCCCGTCGCCGGGGATGCGTTCGCCGCCCTCGAAGGGGTTCATGGCCAAGGCGTCCACTTCCTCGAAGGAACCCTCGTCCAGGAACGCCGCGATCCGTTCCCGGGCGGTGAGCTTGTTGCCCTGGTGCTGCTTGTCGATCCGGGCCTGGCCGCCCCCCTTCAAGGCGGCAGCGTAGCGGGACCTCAACGTATCCATCTTCTCCTGAAGGGGCATCGACACTCCTGTGCACAAAAGCAACATTATATCTTTTTGCCCAAGGCAAGGCGAACAGAACGGCCGGGTTCCTTCGCCGGTCCCGGCCAGCCGCCCGGTTTGAAGCGGGGCCGTGGACCTGATTGGAAAATGCAGCGTGCCGCCTTGGAGAATTCAAAAAAATTAATATTTAATCCACAATGGGAAATGCCTGAATTTCCACCATGGCTGGTTCCAAAGGAGGCCTGGTGGGACTTTCCGCACCTTTCTTGAAATCGTTGGCGCTCGTGCCGCTCACCCTGCTGCCGATCATCGATCCGGTCGGCAACGTGCCGGTCTTTTCCGCGTTCGCGGGCACCGACCCCAACGTGATGGCTACCCTCAACCAGGGGAGGCCTTAGAGCTTGCAGAAGGCCTGGTAGGTCCGCTCCAGCTGGGCCAGGTGCGTGTCCAGGTGGCCGGTGTAGATCTCCAGCCAGCGCTCCAGGGTGACCTTGCCCCGTTCGGAGTGCACCGCGAACTGCTCCCAGGCCGCCTCGGGCAGGGCCCGCAGCTGGCGGGCCATCATCTCCCGCAGCAGCCGGAACAGGTCCACCACCTCGTCCATGGGCTGGGCGCTGACGTCCAGGCTCTGGGCCCACTTGTCCTGGTCGAAGGCCTGGATGCCGGCGCCGCACTCGGCGATGATGGTCCGGCCCCGCAGGTAGCCATGCAGTTCGCTTTCCGCCAGATGGAAGACGATGTCCTGGATGCTCCACTTGCCGGGGCCGGGCTTGAAGTCCAGGCTCTCCTTGGGGTATTTCGCCAGGGTCGCCTTCAGGACGGCGGGGCCCTTCGCGTACGACATTAATAGCTCACCGCGAGCACCAGGGTTCATGTCTCACCTCGGGGTCGTTATACCCCCAGGAACCCTGAAAATCCAGCAGGATCAGCGGCCGCTCTTTTTCCAGTCGGCCAGGAATCCTTCAATGCCCTTGTCGGTGAGGGGGTGCTTGAGCATCTGGTCGAACACCTTGGTGGGGATGGTGGCCACGTGCGCGCCCAGCAGGGCGGCGTCGGTGACGTGCCTGGGGCTGCGGATGGAGGCGGCCAGCACATTGGTGGCCAGGTCGTAGTTGGTGAAGATCTCAACCAGTTCCTGGATCAGGTCCATGCCCACCAGGTTGATGTCGTCCAGCCGGCCGATGAAGGGGGAGACGTAGGTGGCGCCGGCCTTGGCGGCCATGAGGCCCTGGGTGGCGCTGAAGCAGAGGGTCACGTTGGTCTTGACGCCCTCGGTCTTGAAGGCGTGGGTGGCCTTGAGGCCTTCGGCGGTGAGCGGGACCTTCACCACCACGTTGGGGTGGATCTTGGCGAGCGCGAGGCCCTCCTTGATCATGGTCGGGGCGTCCAGGGCGATGACTTCGGCGGAGATGGGGCCGTTGACGATGCCGCAGATCTCTTCGATGATCGCCTCGAAGGGCTTGCCGGATTCCTTGGCGATGAGGCTGGGGTTGGTGGTCACCCCGTCCAGGATCCCCCATTCGTTGATGCGCTTGATCTCGGCGATATTGGCGGTATCGATGAAAAATTTCATGGTTGTCTCCGGGCTGGCGGGCTTTCGGGACAGCGCCCCGACCCGTGTGCTGCGGTGGGGTCAAGGCGCCGGGGTGCCTGCCAAGCACCCCCATTATCGCAGGTCCGGCCTTAAATCATTAGAACGATCAAAGGACCGGGACGACGCCGTCCCGGCCGCGCGGCTGTGAGGTTACACTTGGACGGAACGGAGTTTTTCATGGCTCAGATCGAATTTTCCGTGCTGGATCGCGGCTTCGTGAAGCTGGTCGACCATATGGGCTCGGACCTCAGCGTGGTGAACGCCGCCCGGGTCTCCTTCGGCAAGCGCAAGGAGGTGTGGGACGCCGCCGACGCCCTGCTGATCGACTACCTGGCCGAGCACGACCACACCTCGCCCTTCCGGCACACCGCCCTGACCTTCCACGTGAAGGCGCCCATCTTCGTCTTCCGGCAGTGGATGAAGCACCGCATCGCCAGCGAGTTCAACGAGATCTCGGGGCGCTACGTGGAATTCCCCGAGGACGAGTTCTTCGTTCCCGGAACCTTCCGGCGCCAGGCCAAGGTGAACAAGCAGGGCTCCGAAGGCGAGGTGGGCGGCCCCGAAGGGGAGCAGGCCCGGGAGCTGTTCCTGTCCGCCTGCCGCAACTCGGTCAAGCAGTACAAGGCCCTGATCGCGCTCGGCGTCTGCCGGGAGCAGGCCCGCTGCGTGCTGCCGCTGGGGCTCTACTCCGAGGTCTACTGGACGGTCAGCCTCCAGGCCGCCGCCCACTTCATCAAGCTGCGCACCGACAGCCACGCCCAGTGGGAGATCCAGCAGTACGCCAAGGCCGTGCGCCAGGTGGTGGAGACGGTCTTCCCGGCGGGCCTGAAGGCGCTGCTGCACGAGGGCCCGCCGTGAGCATCCCGCCCCTCAACCCGGCCCTCCTCCACCTGGATTCCGATCATCTCTGGCTCATGCACTGCGCCGACGGGCCGGTGTCCCGGTCGGTGGTGCGCCTGGTCCGGGCCTTCCTGCACAAGGAGCTCTGGCCCTGGGAGCTGGACTGGGAGACGGAATTCCTCGGCGTGCCCGAGGCCCTGCGCCAGGAGGCCGCCAAACTGCTGGGCGGGGACCCGGCCGACATCAGCCTGACCCCCAGCACCTCCGCCGGGCTGGTGACGGTGGCCCAGGGGTATCCCTGGCGCTCCGGGGACGAGGTGCTGGTGCCGCTGGGCGAGTTCCCCAGCAACGTCTACCCCTGGCGGGCGCTGGAAAGCCGCAACGTCCTGTTCCGGGAGGCCCCGCTGTGGGAAGGCCACAAGGCCGGCCTCTCCGGCTGGGACAGCGCCCCCCCCTGCGCCGCGGACGAACCCGAAGCCAGGCTCATCGACGCCCTGGGACCGAGGACGCGGATGCTGTCGGTATCCTGGGTCCGGTTCCAGGACGGCCTGAAGCTGGACCTGGCCCGGCTGGGCTCGGCCTGCCGGCGGCGCGGCATCCACCTGGTCGTGGACGGCATCCAGGGCGCCGGCACCACCGTGCCCAACCTTTACGGCGCCAGCGCCTTCGTCACCGGCGGGCACAAGGGGCTGCTCGCCCCCCAGGGCCAGGGCTTCCTCTGGACCGACCCCGGCCTCCGGCGCATGCTCGCCCCCACCGGCACCTGGCTGTCGGTGGAAGCCGCCACCGACCTGGGGCGCCCGGTCACGGACTGGCACCGCCCCTGGCTGGAGGACGGCCGGCGGCTGGAGCCCGGCAGCCCGAACGTGATGGCCTGCGTGGGCCTGCTGGAGGCGCTGCGGACCCTGCACCAGGCCGGGATCGAGGCCATCGCCGCCCACGTGCGGGCGCTGCAGACCGAACTCCTGGACGCCTTGGCCGGCGCTCCCGCCTGGGCCGGCGAAGTCCAGCGCCTGCGCGGACTGCTGGAGCGGGACCGGCTGGGTTCGATCCTCTGCTTCCACCACGGAAGCCTCGGCCCGGAGGCCATGCAGGACCTGCTGCAGCGGGGCTTCCGCCGGGGCGTCTACGGTTCCGTGCGGGAAGGCTACCTGCGGGTGGCCTTCCACGGCTGGCACGAGGAGGCCGACCTGCACCGGGTGGTCGACTGGCTCAGGAGCTGATGGTCCGAGTCCAGAAGCCCCGGTGCAGTTCCGCGATCTCCTCCTCCACCTCCGGCACCGGCCCGGTGACCTGGATGGCCTTCTGGCTGTGCGCGTAGATGTAGCGGGCCGGCACGTCCATGGTCGGATTCTCGGCGCTGTCGCCGGTCAGCTCCAGCAGGCGCCGCTCGTCCATGCCGTAGACCAGGCGGCCGATGTTGGCCCAGTACTGGGTCGCGGCGCACATGGCGCACGGCTCCACCGTGGTGTACAAGGTGCAGGTCCAGAGGTAGGCAGGGGTGAAGTTCATGTCGGCGGCGCGGGCCAGCACGGATTCCGCGTGGTTGACGGTGCTCACGTTGCCCTGCTCCAGCAGGACGGTCTCATGGTCGGGGCCGACCAGGATCGCCCCGAACGGGTGGTGCCCCATGGCGACGGCCCGGGCGGCGATGGCGTTGGCCCGGCGCAGGTGGCGGACCACCTGCTCCAAGGTCGGCTCCGGCAAGGTGGAAAGGGTGTCGGTCATGGGGTTAACCTCCGTCTTGAACGTGCGTTCAGCCTTTCACGATCAGGCAATAGATAAAATATTATTTACGAGGTAAATATTTTTTTTTAAAAAAAAAGGTTGGTAAGCTTAACTTACGACCCATGCCTGGAGGCAGACAATGAAGAAGCTGCTCGTACTTTCGGCCTTGTGCACATACGCATGCGGGCTTTCCGCCGCCCCGCCCAAGAACAAGGTGCACATCGCCCTGATCGTGCAGGACACGGTCGACGACAAGGGCTGGTGCCAGTCCATGTTCGACGCCATCAAGGCGGTGCAGAAGACCTACGGCCCGGCCCTGGTGGACTTCAGCTACAGCGAGAAGATGAAGCCCGTGGACGCCGGCTCCGCGGCCCGCCAGTACGCTTCCAAGCACTTCGACCTCATCATCTGCCACGGCGCCCAGTACAAGAACCTGGTCCTGGAGATGGCGAACGAGTTCCCGAACACGTCCTTCGTGTTCGGCACCAGCGGCGACATCGGGCCCAAGAACGTCTTCACCTACATGCCCGAGAGCGAAGAGACCGGCTACCTCAACGGCATCATCGCCGGCATGGTCACCAAGAGCAACATCGTCGGGGTCGTCGGTCCCGTCGACGGCGGCGACGCCGCCCGCTACGACCGCGGCTTCGTGCTCGGCGCCAAGGCCGCCAACCCCAAGGTCGAAGTGAAGGTCGCCCACACCGGCAGCTTCAGCGACTTCGTGAAGGCCGGCGAGCTGGCCCAGACCCACATCAAGGCGGGCGCCGACTTCCTCACCGGCTCCTCCCAGCAGGCGCTCGGCGCCCTGCGCGCCGTGGCCGAGTACAAGGACAAGCCGATCTGGTGGACCGGGCAGGATACCGCCCAGCTGACCATCCCCAACTCCTTCAAGGTGATCGCCGCCGCCAGCTACGACTACGTGCCGGTGGTGGAAGAGCTCATCGCCAAGCGCGAGGCCGGGGTGAAGGGCGGCGAGTGCATTCCCCTCACCTTCCACAATCATGGCTTCACCTACAAGTTCAACGACAAGGTCGGGGCGGTCCTGACCCCCGCGATCAAGGCCGCGGTCGAGAAGTCCAAGGCCGACCTGACCTCCGGCAAGCTCAAGCTGGCCTGGAAGGAAGTCAAGTTCTAGGTTCATTCCAGAGCCGCGGCCCCGGTATGCCCAGGCATGCTGGGGCCATGGTTCTGTCTGCTTCGGTTTTCCACGGCCGGTCCTTCAGGAGTCTCCATGAATGAATCCGTCGAGCCCATCGAAGAGCTCAAGCTCGAAGGGATCACCAAGCGCTTCCCCGGCATCCTGGCCTGCAACAACGTGGCCATGGAGGTCCGGCGCGGCGAAGTGCTGGCGCTGGTCGGGGAGAACGGGGCCGGCAAGTCGACCCTGATGAACATCCTGGCGGGGCTCTACCAGCCGGATTCCGGGACCATCACCCTGAACGGCAAGCAGGTGCACTTCCGCGACCCCAACGACGCCTACGCCCGCGGCATCGGCATGGTGCACCAGAACTTCATGCTGGTGCCCAACATGACCGTCACCGAGAACGTGGCGCTGGGGCTCAAGCAGTTCCATCACTTCATGAACCTGGATCTGAAGTCGGTCCGCCAGCGCATCCTGGAAGTCTCCGCCCACCACGAGCTCCCGGTGAACCCGGACGCCTACGTCTGGCAGCTGTCCGTGGGCGAGCAGCAGCGGGTCGAGCTCATCAAGACCCTCTGCTTCGGCGCCAGGCTGCTGATCCTCGACGAGCCCACCTCGGCCCTCACGCCCCAGGAGACGGACGATCTCATCGACCGGCTCAAGCGCATGTCGGCGGAGCTCTCCATCATCTTCATCAGCCACAAGCTGAACGAGGTCAAGTCGCTGTCCAACCGGGTGGCGATCCTCCGGCACGGCGCGGTGGTGTTCAACGGCTTCACCGTCGACCATTCCACCGGCGACCTGGCCGCGCTCATGACCGGGCGCGAAGTGGTCCTGCCCCACAACGAAGGGATGGGCGGCGGCGGCGCCGCGATCCTGTCGGCCAGCAACCTCAAGGTCCGCGGCGACCGGGGCCACCTGGCCCTGGACGGGCTGGAACTGGAGCTCCACGCCGGCGAGATCCTCGGCCTGGCCGGCGTCTCCGGCAACGGCCAGCGCGAACTGGCCGAGGCGCTCACCGGGCTGCGTCCGGTGGAATCGGGCCAGGTCACGCTCCTGGGCGAGGACATGACCAACCGGACCCCCGCGGCCATGATCGCCGCCGGCCTGGGCTACATCCCCGAGGACCGCCACCACGAAGGCATCGTGCCGTCCTTCACGGTCAAGGAGAACCTGGTCCTGAAGGACTTCAACACCAAGCGGTTCAGCTCCTGGTGCCTGCTCAAGCTGAAGGAGATCGCCCGCAACGCCGATTTCCTCAAGGAACGGTTCGATATCCGCTGCTCCTCCACCTCCGCGGCCGGGGGCTCCCTGTCCGGCGGCAACATCCAGAAGGTGATCCTGGCCCGGGAGCTGGCCCGGGAACCCAAGGCCCTGGTGGCGGTCTACCCGACCCGCGGGGTGGACATGGGCGCCCAGGAATTCATCCACTCCCAGCTGCTGGCCAGGCGGCGGGCGGGGGGCGGGATCCTGCTCATTTCCGAAGAGCTTGAAGAGATCATGAACCTGTCCGACCGCATCGCGGTGATCTACAAGGGCCGGATCCTCAAGGTGGTGCCGTCCCTGGAAGCGACCCGGGAACGGCTAGGTCTGCTCATGGCGGGGGTTGCCGATGAATAAGTTCAAGCTCGCCTACAGCGCCGGAGTGGTCCTGCTGGCCGCGCTCTGCGCGGTGACCGTCGCCGCGGTGGTGATCAAGGCGGTCGGGGCCAGCCCCCTCGCCGTCTACATGACCATCGTCACCGGGCCGGTCCAGGATCTGTTCGGCGTCACCGAGGTGCTGGTGCGGGCCGTGCCGCTGATCCTGGTGGCGCTCGGCATCGCCATCTCGTTCCGCAGCGGCATCATCAACATCGGCGCCGAGGGCCAGATCCTGATGGGCATCCTGGCCGGCACGGCCACCGCCCTGGCGCTGCCGGGCCTGCCGAAGATCATGCTGCTGCCCCTGGTGCTCATGGCCGGCGCCATCGGCGGCGCCCTGTGGGCCGGGATCGCCGGGGTGCTCCGGGCCAAGCTGGGGGTCAACGAGATCCTCAGCACGGTCATGCTCAACTACATCGCCGCCCAGTTCTACACCTTCCTGCTGCGCGGGCCCATGATCGATCCCGGCGAGCTGGAGACCGGATCGGGCACCCCGCAGTCCATGCGCCTGCCGGAGAACGCCTGGCTGAGCCGGCTCATCCCCGAAACCCGGCTGCACACCGGCCTGGTCCTGGCCCTGCTGCTGGCGGTGGCGGTCTACTTCCTGCTCTGGCGCACCACCTGGGGCCTGCGGCTGCGGGCGGCCGGGGCCGAGGCCAAGGCCGCGCGCTACGCCGGCATCAGCGTGGACCGGTCCCTGATCATGGCCATGCTGTTCGCGGGGGCCTTCGCCGGGCTGGCGGGGGCGGTGGAAGTGACCGGCGTCCACCACCGGGCCATCGAAGGCATCTCCTCG
>TBL_comb47_HYPODRAFT_10006764_pt1 | contig 12297 bp, 3 predicted proteins | sample TroBogypolimnion_40_FD_10682 | JGI IMG/M metagenome (IMG submission 10682) | reverse complement strand
CTGTGCAGACTCTTGTGGATAAAGTAAATGCTTTATATAAAGTTAAAAAAGAAAAGAAAGATGATATTAAAATTGACATAACTAATATGAATACTTATGTTGATCCACTTGCAAAAGTGCTGTTAAAGAATTTTGACAGTCTAGAAATAACAAATATTGATAATTTAGATACTGTTATTGATTATTTCCCATTTAGAGATATGGATTTACCTGTAAAAAATAAAGAACATTTAGCTCCAAATCAATTTAATGGAATAGGTATGCAAGGCGCTATTGTTAATTTGATAGATGTAAAACAGGATTTTGGTAATTGGATAGAAGCAGATTGTAGGAAATGTACTGTAGATGTTTATTTGTGGTTAGCTAGTGAAATTACAAGTGTAATCCCAAAAAATGCACAAAAAGTATGTAAAGGTGATAGATTGATATTTAAAAATTCTATTATAGGTTCGTCAACCGAAAAGTATTTCATGGTAGCTTTTGCAGAAGATGTGACGGTTACAGAAGAATGCAAATTTAAAATCACTATAGATAAAAGGAAACCAAATAGGAAAAATATTATAAGCCCTAAAGTTGCAATTACAGTACCTATTGTTGCAGTACCCGAAGCAGTAGTAGTAACTCCCGAAGCAGTAGTAGTAACTCCTGAAACAATAGCAGAGGCTTAATTAACAATTAATAATTAATAATTAATAAGCTCTCATCATATATTTGGTGGGAGCTTTTTACTTTTAAAAAGATCCTATTTCTTAAAGCACATTGATTAATGACTTAATCCCATCTCAAAAAAATACAAAAAGAGTAAATTAGTTGTCAATGCTGAACTTTTGGAGAATATTATCGAAAATTAAGAATTAAAAAATACATAACTTCATTTAAATAATAGATGATTTTTATTCAAATTAAAAGAAAATATACGTAATTAATTACCAAAATGTATTAAAAGTCAACTTATTTTGTTAACGATAAGTTAATTAATCTGCTGATCCTGTTATACAATCAGTAAAAGAAATAACTAATTTTGGCATTGCTGTTTATCCTAATCCTTCTAATGGNATCTTTAATCTTTCNGCNAATAATAAGCCTGATAAAGTTTNTACNGTTGTAATATATAATCTTATGGGCAATGTAGTAAANCAATTTGAATGGAATGGAGATAATACATCCTTTAATCTGTCAAATAATGCCTCAGGTATTTATATTCTGAANGTNAGNAACAAAGATAATGTGGAAGTTAAAAAACTGATGGTTCGTTAAGNTTATCTAACAACATTAAAATAAAAATTTTTATTCTTGATAAACGAATGAGAAAACTAATAATNTTAATTTACGCAATCTTTACTTTAAATATTGCAAATGCACAATGGGTGCAAACTAGTCTTGATACTTCTACAGTCACTGCTTTTGCTATTAGTGGAAATGATATTTTTGCAGCATCTTCTAATGGAGGAGAAGGTGTGCATTTATCTAATGATAATGGTAACAGTTGGCTAACGATGAATACCGGTTTTCCTTCTAATATTGATATTCAATCATTAGCTATTATTGATAGTAATATTTTTGCAGGCACTTGGGGTAGTGGTATGTATTTATCAACTAACTATGCAAATAACTGGGCTACTAGTGGCCTTACGGGTGCGGAAGTAAAGGCATTAGCTATTAATAATACTAACATATTTGCAGGAACTGAAGGGGGTGGAGTAAATCTATCAACTGATAATGGTAGTACTTGGACAGCTGTGAATACCGGAATGACAAATGCTTACATCCTTTCGTTAGCAATTAATGGGAGTACTATTTATTCAGGCACTAATAGTGGCATATTTATGTCAACTAACAATGGTACAACTTGGACTTTGTCAGGTCTATCAGGTCATTATATAGAGGCAATAGCAACAAAAGGTAGTAATGTCTTTGCAGCATTAGGAGTTAGTGGAGGCGTGTATTTGTCATCCGACAACGGAAGCAGTTGGACTGTTGCCAATACAGGCTTGCCTGCAAATACAACTGTCTTTTCATTAGCAATAAGTGGAAACTTTATTTTTGCAGGCACTAATGGTAAAGGTGTGTATTTGTCAACCAATAATGGATCCAGCTGGACAGCCGTAAATACAGGCTTAACGAGTCTTAAGGTCAATTCGCTAATTATAAGTGGAAACTACCTATTTGCAGGAACAAATAGTGGAGGTGTTTGGAAAGAATCTCTTTCAGATTTTGTACAATACACTATTACAGCTTCTGCAAATCCAACTACCTATGGCACTACTTCAGGGGGAGGATCTTATATACTTAATCAATCTTGTACTGTTAAAACAACACCTAATTCTGGTTACACTTTTGTAAATTGGACAGAGACTAGTAATATTGTAAGTACTGATACAAGTTATACTTTTACAGTAACAGCTAATAGAAATCTGAGTGCTAATTTCATATTAGATACAACACATTATACTATAATAACTTCATCTACTCCAACAATTGGAGGGAATACTACAGGAGGAGGAGCATTTACAATTAATCAATTATGTACTGTTAAGGCAACGCATAACACAGGTTATGTCTTTGTGAAATGGACAGAAAACGGTACTACTGTAAGTACTGATACGAGTTATGCTTTTTCAGTTACTGCTAATAGAAATCTGGTTGCTAATTTCTCCTCAACACAAGGAATAATTGCTAATACTCTCTTGAATACTGTTAATCTATATCCTAATCCTTCAACAGCCATCTTTAATCTTACTTCAAATAATAAATCCGATAAAACTTGTGATGTTAAGATTTATAATATGATGGGAAATGTTGTTAAAGAATTCCTATGGAATGGTGATAATACCACTTTTGATCTTTCGAATAACGCCTCTGGATTTTATTTTATAAAAGTCAGTTGCAAAGATAATGTTGAAGTTCAAAAACTGATGGTTCGTTAAGAATAGTTTATTAATTGTCATACTATATAGTCAGGATATAAACAAATGAAATTCTTTTAATAATTATATGTAATTCTTTAATTAAAATTAATAATTGTAATTCAGAAATTAGAAATTTGCAAGTATAAAAGAGCCGTTATTAAACTAATGATAACGGCTCTTTGAATACATTGCATTAATAAGACCTTGCATGCAAGGTCTCTACTTCTTCATTAGATAAGAAAACGGATTAATAACATTAGCTCCAAGATTTGCATTGTTATATGCCATTCCATAATCTTGAGAATCTAAATTCCCGTTTCCATCAATATCGCATATAACATAGCCATTATTAACTGTTGGGTCATCTGAATTTGCTGCTACATAAATATTGGTAGCATCTGCGGATTCAAGATTGCCATTTTGATTAACATCACCACCCCAGATGAATGCATGATTATTATTTATATACATGCCGCCATCTAAAGCAAATTGAGATATGTGATTATAAAAATCATATCTAATAGTATCTGTTGAGAAATCAACTGAATCACTCCAGGTTTCTATACTGTTGCGATGTTTAATTTCTATGTAATGGTATCCTGTTATTCCAGTTGATAATGAAATTGTAATTAATCCATTATTATTTAGATTAACTCCATAAAAGACAGTATCAATAGTGCATGGATTTTTAGGATCAGTTACATTTGTTTTTCTAATAATAACCTTTAAAGTATCAACAAAAGTAGAATCAAAATTATTATATAAATCTCCGGTATCCCAGTTTATTCCTCTTGTCTGATTCATTAAACCAGTATTAGTATTATAATATTCCTGCAACATCGCTGTAATATAAAGAAGATTCTTTGATGCCCATGTTTGCAAAAAACCTTGGCTAACAGTTATATTTGCTGCTGTAGAAGTTCCTATTATTGGCTCACCTACCGAATAAGCAAGATAACCTCCTGCATATTGAGCAGAGTTACCTGAAGTGTTTACAACATTTGGCTTTACTTGTGCATGTATAATAATACATACAAATATTGAAGTTATTATCAAAATTAGTTTTTTCATTATGATTGCAATTATAATAATCAATTAATTTTTGATACATCTAACAGAAAATCCAACATGTTTATTATCCTGTGAAGTCCCAAAATCATTACCACTATTATATAAATAATGTAAATTAGCATAAGTACTATCAATAGTTATAGAACTCCAGAATATACAATAGGTTCCCATTTGTGTAAAAGCACCAGTAATACTCCGTTCACCACCAGGCAGTGCAGTAAAATTATATTCGTTAGTAGCTCCTATATTAGGACTATTCCAATGCGTAAGTCCGGTTTCCTTTAACTTTCCTCCTGCTATAGTTGCACCACCAAGATAAGTTGATAATGTTGTCCAATCAGTTTCATTTGGCACATGCCAACCAGTAGGACATAAATTCATACTTTCAACAGCATAAAAATTATACAACCTGCCATAAGTTGCACTGTTGCCGGTTGTATTGTTATAATCACAATATTCCGGATAAGATGCAGTAACCCAAGTTGTAGTATTTTGATCATAAGATATTACAAAACCATTGTTTAAATGAGCAGTTTTTAAATTTTGTTTCATCCATATTTGTGTACCAATTGTTATAACATCATATATATTACCGTCATAATCTGTGACTGTTGTGGATGTGCTTTGTAGAGTTGTAAAACTTACTTCAGTGCCATAAACAGTACCAGTACTATTGGTAGCATAAGCTCTTACAAAATAAGTTGTATTAGGAGTTAACCCTGTTAAATTACTTGCAAAACTTCCAGTTCCAGTTCCGTCATTAGTATGATTATTTGAAATTGTTGGACCGGTTGTTGTATTCCAACAAATTCCTCTAGCTGTTATGCTTGCACCTCCATCATTTGTTGCATTTCCACCTCCAGTAGCAGTATTTTGAGCTATCGAAGAAATACTTGTTGTAGTAATAGTAGGGAGATTTGCCAAAGTTGTAAAATTAACTTCACTTCCATAAGCTGTACCAACACTATTTGTAGCATAGGCTCTGATAAAATAAGTTGTATTAGGAGTTAGGCCAGTTAAATTACTTACAAAACTTCCAGTTCCTGTACCATCATTAGTATAATTATTTGAAATTGTTGGACCAGTTGTTGTATTCCAACAAACCCCTTTTGCAGTAACATTAGTTCCTCCATCATTTGTTACATTTCCACCACCTGAAGCTGTATACTGTGCAATGCTATTAATTGCTCCAGTATTTACTGATGGTAGAGTTGCTAATTGGGATTCACCTTTAAGACAGCGAACTGAATAACCAAAGCGAGCAATTTGGTCATATCTTTGCAATGTGACATCATTATAAGCTATTGTTCTATAATATGCATTGCCTCCAGAAACGACTTGAGTTGTACTCCACCAAAAGCCACTATTTGCTATAAAAGAATAATAAGGATCATAATTCGTACGAATTCCACCAGGGAGTGCAGAAAAATTACTTTCGTTTGTTGCACCTGTATTTGGACTTAGCCAGTGTGCAACACCAACCTCTTTTAATTTACCTCCTGCAACACTTTCTCCACCTAAATAAGTAGCAAGTGTTGTCCATTCAGCATCACTTGGTACGTGCCAACCTAAAGGACATAAAAAGTGAGCATCAACTACAGCATAAAAATTATATAACCTGCCATAAATAGCACTATTAGCAGGTGTTTCGTTATAATCAGTGTAGGCTCCTGAGTAAGTAAAATTCCAATCAACTGTATAGGAACTTGGAATAAGGTCTCCACTTCGGTAATGAGTAGTTTTTAAATTTTGTTTCATCCATGTTTGAGATCCTATCCTTATTGTGTCATAAGCATTACCATCAAAATCATAAACAGGTGTTCCTGTGTTTTGCAAAGTTGTAAAAGTCAACTCATTTCCATAAGCTGTGCCTGCACTATTGGTAGCATAAGCTCTAACATAATATAAAGTATTAGGAGTTAACCCTGTTAAATTACTTACAAAACTTCCAATTCCGGTTCCATCATTAGAATAATTATTTGAAATTGTAGGACCGGTTGTTGTATTCCAACAAACTCCTCTGGCTGTAATCGTAGCTCCTCCATTATTAGTAATGTTTCCACCTCCAGTAGCAGTAGTTTGAGCTATCGTAGAAATGCTTGTTGTAGTAATAGTAGGAAGATTTGCTAAAGTTGTAAAACTAACCTCATTTCCATAAGCTGTGCCTGCACTATTAGTAGCATAAGCTCTTACATAATAGATAGTGTTAGGAGTCAATCCTGTTATATTACTTGTAAAGCTTCCTGTACCGGTTCCGTCAGTAGTATAATTATTTGAAATTGTAGGACCGGTTGTTGTACTCCAACAAACTCCTCTGGCTGTAATTGAAGCTCCTCCATCATTAGTTATGTTGCCTCCTGAGGTAGCAGTTGTGGTAGTAATAGAACTTATAGCTGCAGTTGATAATTGAGGGACAACAATATTGACAGGAAAGCTCCTGATAGCACGAATATTGTATGAATTGTTCTTTAAAGCTGAACCCATATAACCTGATACACTTGAAAAATCAATATATAAAGCACCATCATTATAAATATATTCACTGGAGCTCCAATAACGACCTGCAAAACCTCCAATAATATTTCTACTATTATATATTTTAAGTAATTCATCATTACTTGGTAGATACCAATCACTATAACCACTTAATACTAAATCATAGCATATTTTAGCAGCATAGCTCCCTGCACCATAAATAGAAACAATCGTATTAGTATTAGCAGTTCCAGTTCCCAGAGATGTAGCTGTAGCACCTGTAGTAACATAACTTCCCCAAGTTGCACTACCCTGATCACTTGGTGCAACTATTAAACCATGAGTTACATTTGCATCATAACCCGGATCCCCAGATTGAAGAATATATGCAATAATACCACCTTGATATGTTTGCCCTACAGTAAGTCCTTGCAAGGTAGTAAAACTAACTTCATTTCCATAAGCAGTCCCTGCATTATTAGTAGCATAAGCTCTAACATAATAGGTAGTGTTAGGAGTCAATCCTGTTATATTACTTGTAAAGCTTCCTGTACCGGTTCCGTCTGTAGTATAATTATTTGAAATTGTAGGACCGGTTGTTGTACTCCAACAAACACCTCTGGTAGTAATTGTGGCTCCTCCATTATTAATTACATTTCCACCTCCTGTTGCTGTTGTTTGAGCAATGCCCGTAATTGAAGTTGTAGTTACTGTTGGAAAACTTACTTGTTGAGCTGATTGATCTTTTAAACAGCGAACAGAATACCCAAATGACTTGCCGTCCCATATTCTGATAGCATCACTAAAATCGTGCCCCATGTAAAGACCATAGGCATGTGCTGAACTTCTTTCGGTAGAACTCCACAAATAGCAATAATCGCCCATAAGAACGTAAGGACCGTAGTTGTACCTTGCTCCACCAGGAATGGCTGTAAAACCTGTTTCGTTGGTTGCAACTCCATTGGGGCTATAATTCCAATGATTAAAGCCTACTTCTTTAAGTTTTACACCAGCAATGCTTCCACCTCCCAAATAGGTTGTTAAGGTTGTCAATTCAGTATCAGCAGGTACATGCCATCCAACAGGACATAAATTTCTGGAATCAGCTACAGAATACCAATTATACATAGCTCCATATACAGTTGTATTAGTTATAGAATCATTATTATAATAACATCTTGCTCCTGTTGAAAGATTACTCCATGCTGTATTATCAGTAATATTGGGTATGACATCTCCATTACGATAATGGGTTGTTTTTAAGTTTTGTTTCATCCATGACTGTGTTCCTATTCTTATAGTATCATAACCATTTCCATCAATATCATAAATAGAATAGTTTATATTTTGCAAAGTAGTAAAACTAACTTCATTGCCATAAGCTGTTCCTGCACTATTAGTAGCATAAGCTCTTACATAATAAGTTTTATTTGTTGATAATCCAGTTAGTTTTGCAATAAAACTACCGCTACTTGTACCACTTGATATTATATTCTTTAATATAGATGGGTTTGCAACTGTATCATAACAAATACCTCTTGCAGTAATACTATCGCCTCCGTTATTGGTAATATTTCCTCCACTTCTCGCAGAATTAGTTGTGATGGAATCAATAGCATTAGTTGTAAGCGTAGGTTTATTTAATGTTGTAAATGTAGTGTCGTTTCCATAGACTATGCCAAGATTATTGACTGCTTTTACTCTGAAATGATAGGAAGTACCTGTTGTTAATCCTGATAAGTTAGCACTTACACTTGTATTTAAACTTCCTGTAAAAGGACTTTGTATTGCTGTAATTGTACTTCCATAACTTGTTGTAGTTCCATATTCAAAGCTAACAGTTGTTGAGAATCCATTTGCATTAACAAGTCCATTTATAGTAGCACCGGTAGTTGTAATACTTGAAGCAGCTTGAGTTGTTGCTGTAGGAGCTGAAGAAGGAGTAAATAATGAATCAGCACCATAAGTAGTTCCAGAAGCATTTACTGCTTTCACTCTGTAATGATAAGTAGTACCCGTTGATAAACCTGACAAGTTTGCACTTACACTTGTATTTATGCTCCCTGTTACAGGATTTTGTGTTGCAGTTACAGTATTTCCATAACTTGTTGAAGTTCCATATTCAAAAATAACTGTTGTTGACAATCCATTTGCATTAACTTGTCCATTCACAGTAGCAACGGTAGTAGTAATACTTGAAGCAGCTTGAGTTATTGCTGTAGGAGCTAAAGAAGGAATAAAGGTAGAATCAGATCCATAAGTAATACCAAAAGAATTCATAGCTTTAATTCTATAATGATAAGTTATTCCTGTTGTTAAACCCGTTAAACTGGCACTTACATTAGTATTTGTACGTCCTGCAATTGCCGCAGGAGTTCCTGCAATAATACTTCCATAACTTAAAGAAGTACCATACTCAAAAGAAACAGGTGTGGTGTTTCCAAAAGCATTAGCTGTGCCATTTAAGGTTACACTTGTAAGGGCAATATTTGATGGAGATTTTGTTATAGCCAAGGGTGGGCTGTATGTAATAAAACTAACTTCATCACCATAGGCTGTGCCTACACTATTGGTAGCATAGGCTCTTATATAATAGGTTGTATTACCTGATAAACCTGTAAGGTTAGCTATAAAGATCCCTGTACCTGCTCCATTTGTAACTATACTATTAGCAATAGTTGGAGTATAAGAAGTACTATAACAAATACCTCTTGTGGTAACCGAAGCACCTCCGTCAGCAGTTACATTTCCCCCCGAAGTAGATGTTGTAGCAGTAATAGAACTAACAACAGTAGTTGTTACAGTTGGTAATGCTAGAGTAGTAATTATTATTTCATCCCCATATGCTGTACCTACACTATTAGTAGCATAAGCTCTAATATGATAGATTGTACCTGTTGTAAGTCCTGTTAAATTTGAAGTAAAACTTCCTATGCCTGATCCATTTGCAACAATACTATTTGCAGTAGTTGGGAGTGAGGAAGTACTGTAACAAACACCTCTTGTGGTAACCATAGCGCCACCGTCATCAGTAACATTTCCCCCCGATATAGCAGTTGTTGAAGCAATAGAACTCACAGCAGTAGATGTGATTGATGGCAATGCAAGAGTTGTAATTATAATGTCATCTCCATAAGCTGTACCTACACTATTGGTTGCATAAGCTCTTAAATGATAGATTGTACCTGTTGTAAGTCCTGTCAGATTAGAAGTAAAACTCCCTGTTCCGATTCCACCTACAACTATACTGTTAGCTGTTGTTGGATTAGAGGAAGTACTGTAACAAACACCTCTTGCTGTAACCATAGCTCCACCATCACTGCTAACATTACCTCCACTTTGTGCCGAAGTTGATGTTATTGCCGAAGCAGCAGTTGTTGTAATATTCGGTAAAGCAAGTGTTGTAATTGCTATCTGATTACCATATGCTGTTCCATTTACATTAGTAGCATAAGCTTTGATATAATAAGTTGTACCTGCTGTAAGTAATGTTAAGGTAGAAGTAAAAGTTCCTGTACCTGTCCCACTTGATACTATACTATTTGTAATATTAGGATTTGGGGAAGTACTGTAACAAACGCCTCTAGCAGTTACACTTGCACCACCATCAGTAGTAACAATCCCACTACAATTGGCAGTAGTAGAAGTTATACTACCGGCAGCAGAAGTAGTAACTAAAGGTGGACAACCACCCCATGTAGGTATTCCATTGCAGAATGATAATTGTTGCCCATGCACTCCAGCAGGCACTACAACCCATGCAGTCCCATTCCAGTAAAGCATATCTCCCGGATTATTACCCGGAGTGTTTCCCCCACTGCTTGTTGCATACATGGCATAAGGCACAGAAGCAAACTGGCTGACACCTGCTAATTGATAATTTGTTCCTCCTGTGGGGTCAATCTCAACTTTCAGATAGTAAGAATTAATTCCCCAGTTAATAGCACTAAACGTACCTGAAACGGCAGTTCCCTGTCCTATTAGTAAATTAAATAATCCGAAACCATCAGTAATTTTTGAATGTGTTTCTACATAAATAGCAATCCCATTCGAGCTTCCTCCAAGTATGCTAAGCTTGAGAGATACTAAATGATTAGCAATAACAGTACCGTTAATATCGCGGGCTAAACCTTGATAGTTAATTGTCTGTGGTGCTTGAGCAAACAGATAATTGCAAGCAAACAACATTAGAATTGTTAAGGTGTAAATCTTTCTCATATATTTTAATTTAGAATGTTAATTTTAGGCTTCAAAGATACAACATTGTTAAAGGGAAAACAAATTTATTTTATTAATATCAACTATTTAGAATGATTATAAATAGGGATTTTGGCTATAAACAATAATTAAATTAGTGCTTTTAGGAAGGAGTATGTCTCACTAATTACTATTATCAATAGTTTTTGTATCTTAATCTTTAATAATGACTGCTATTATTGGTTATTTGATGCTATTAATAAACAGAAATCTACAATAAAAGATGTGACTTTTGTTTTACTGTTGAGATAAGTAAAATAACTTTATCTTAGAAAAATTATATAGTTGCAAAGATAAAAGATGCGGTCGCAAAGTTCGGAAGGGCATCCGCAACTATATATTACCCATCCACAACGTTATTTTATATAATGACAGATGTAAATAATAATAGGCAGATAGTGTAGTTTGTGATGTTGTTAAAGTTTAAAAAGCCTTCATCAAATAAATGATGAAGGCTCTTTAAAATAGATATTATTTAGACCTTGCATGCAAGGTCTTACTTTTTCTTTTGGTAAGAGAAAGGACTAATAATATTTGCTCCAAGATTTGCATTGTTATAAGCCAATCCATAATCCTGAGAATCTAAATTTCCGTTTCCATCAATATCGCATATAACATAGCCATTATTAACTGTTGGGTCATCTGAATTTGCTGCTACATAAATAATGGTAGCATCTTCTGATTCGAGATTGCCGTTTTGATTAACATCTCCGCCCCAAATCCATGCATGTGTACCATCTTGTAACATACCGTTATCCAAGGCAAATTGAGAAATATAATTGTAGAAATCATATTTAACAGTATCCGTAGAAAAATTAACTGAATCACTCCAGGTTTCTATACTATTTCTATGTTTAATCTCTATATAATGGTATCCGGTTATTCCTGCTGATAATGAAATTGTAATTAATCCATTATTATTTAGTTTAACTCCATAAAAAACAGTATCAATAGAAAATGAAGAAACAACATCAGCAGTAATATTTGTTTTTCTAATCAAAACCATAACAGTATCAACTGTAGTTCCTGAGAAATTTTTAAATAAATCTCCGGTATTCCAGTTTATTCCAAGTGTTTGATTCATTAAACCTGTATTACTGTTAAAATATTCCTGAAGCATTGCAGTAACTTTTAAAGTTTTATTTGTTACAGGAGGAGGAAGAGTAGTTGTATTGCCTGTAAGAGGCAAGGTTGATAAATAAGCAGGGCCACCTGAACATATGGAATTAGCTGCAAATACAAAGTAATAGTATTGTATTCCAGAATAAAGATTGATATCAGAAATAGATGTTCCTGTTTGGTATCCTAATACATTACCTCCGCCTAATTGATCGTTAGCATTGTAAATCTGTCCATTTAGAGGTACTGCGCTGAGAGTGTTTGATGTGCTTCTGATAATTAAATAATGATCAGCACTAGTCTCAGGAGTAAAAGAACCTGAAACAGTAGTACTACCAGAAGCTAATGTTAAGCCTGTTGGTTGAGAGCTTGGAGTAGCACAATTTGTGGTTACATTATTTGTAAGTGGTGAAGACGTAAGATAAGCAGGTCCATTTAAACAACTTGTAGTTTTAGCAGCATATAT
>TBL_comb47_HYPODRAFT_10006763_pt1 | contig 12299 bp, 8 predicted proteins | sample TroBogypolimnion_40_FD_10682 | JGI IMG/M metagenome (IMG submission 10682) | reverse complement strand
CCGGGTACCGAGAACGACGGATTTGATACCTGGCCTCTTCATCCGGCTGTCATCGACTGGAAATTAAATAAAGATACCGTTGCGAGAAACATCGTTTCAAAAGGGGGAATCATCTTCTATGCACATACCGAAGAACCACACAACTGGATGAATCCCGATTTCCAGGGTATGGAAATTTACAATTTTCATACCGACACCAGGGATCAGTCGCCAATTCCGATTATCCTGAATGTCATCGTCAACGGGAATAAATACCGTCACTGGGTCATGCGGGAATTTTTCGATGAACAGACACCCATTCTGGCTCGCTGGGATTCATTAAACAGGATCCGGAAGATCGTCGGGTTTTCTGCCGTAGATGCCCATGAAAATCAAAGCTTCAGGGCAAGATATCTGAAGGACGGACGGGTTCAGTGGATCGGGCCAAATGCCAAGGCCGTTGATACTATGGAGGTTAAATTCTGGAACAAATGGCTTTTTGAGAAACCGGATAAGAGCGGTTGGATTTTCAAATGGCTGGTCGACACCTATCAGGCAAGTTTCAACTACATCACCAATTATGTGATTGCCGACACCTTGTCAACACCATCACTGGCAGACCACATAAAAAAAGGACATCTTTTTACGGCATTCAAGAGTCTTGCCGACGCCAAAGGATTTCTCTACTACGCTGTGAATAAAAAAGACAGTGTCAATGCTATTCTCGGTGATTCTGTCAAGATTGATCAGGTAAAAACATTGAATGCAATATCCCCTTTCCCTGGACAATTCAGGCTGATCCATGACGGCAAAACGGTCAATATTTCTTCCGCCGAAGATTACCGGTATATCTGGTCGGAGCCCTTTGAAAAGGGGGCCTATCGGGTCGAGATACATCTTAAACTGCAGGGGAAATTGATTCCCTGGCTCTATTCAAATCCCATATATATCTATTAATTTTAATTCGTAAAATCAATAATTCAGTCAGTTATGAAAATAAGAATTTATACGTTAGCATTCTTTCTTTTATTTGTCTTGTTAAGCGTTCATGCACAGTCTTTTAAGGCGGGTGCAGCCATGAAGGATATTACACCCGATCATTTGATCCCCATATCAGGTGGAATGGGAACTCCGGAGATTCCAAATGGGATTCAGGGGAAACTAACTGTCCGCGCCTTTGTCCTTGAAAAAGGGGCAACAAGAATTGCCATTGTGAGTGTCGACAATATCGGCTGGCCCGCCTACCTGGGCGACCGTTCACGCAAATTGATCAAAGGGATTGCTCCCGAAAATGTCCTGATCGGAGCAACCCACGCCCACAGTTGTCCGGATGCCTATGGTTTTACCGATGAAAAAGGGAACACCGGGGCAGATCTGAAATACCTCGACTGGTGCGTGACCCAGATTGCAGCAGCTGTAAATGAAGCCGTTTCCAAACTGGAGCCCGCTTCTCTCAGAACTGCTGTTGGTGAGGCCAAAGGAAAAATTGCCTACAACTATTATGCAGATAAATTATATGATCCTCGCTGCGGCATCATCCAGGCTATGGCAACTTCAGGTAAAAACGCAGGAAAACCAATTGCCACCCTGGTAAATTATGCGATTCATCCTGAGATTCTTGGAACCAAGAGCCTGTTAATCAGTCCCGATTTATGTGGCCCACTGTACAACCGGATTGAATCAAAAGTTGGTGGGATGGCCATATTTATGAACAGTGCACAGGGCGGAATGGTTACTGCCGACACCCGTCTTCCGAATGGAAAAGAGGCCAACGACTGGAACGAGTGTATCCGGATTGGCAACCTGCTGGCCGATGAGGCATTGCGGATTATTGAACCTGCACCCGTACAGCAAAATCCTGAAATCTACTGTGCCTCTAAAGTGATTACCTTCCCTATTGATTCGGAAAAATTGCGCTATGTATTTCAGCACTCACCCCTTGCGGCTGAAGCACGAAACAAGAGTAATGATTTCTCCAAAGTATCCACCCGCTTAAACCTACTCAATATCGGTAAGGCTCAGGTAATTACAATTCCTGGTGAAGCGCTGCCCAACATCGGTTTTTATGTGAAACGAAAAATGAAGAGCGACCAACCCATGTTATTCGGCCTGACCAACGACGCATTCGGCTATATGCTCACCAAGGAAGATTTTGGCGGTTTTGAGCGGTATAACTATGTCAGCCATACCTCGCTGGGCGAAATGACCGGTTGTATCTATGAGGAGGAGGCCATCAAATTTGTAAATGAGAGTCCGGTTCCTGCTAAATAGCATAATCTGCAAAAATAGAATGCCGATGATGAAAATTAACTGCAATTAAAGTTCTGCAAATTCTACTTCCTTCTGCCACCAAGACACAATGGCGCAAAGATTCACAAAGTAAACATGAAATTATTCATTGCTTGGTGCAACTTAGTGACTTGTGACTTAGTGGCATTTTTTTATTATTTTTGATTTCCACTGCTAATTGAAATAACTAACCATAAAATCAAGAACATAATGAAAAGCAAACTTGAAAGAACATTTCAAAAAGGCAACCTCATTCGCCAAATTTCGTTCCTGTATCTTTTGATAATCCTGCTTCAAGGAACGGTAATGGGACAGAATTTTAAAGAGATTATACCATCTGTTGCTCCACCATCCCAATTGCTTGACAACCATAAACCTGAAGCAAACTGGATCTGGGATTCGGGTGTTGACAACCCGCGTAATTATTATCTGCTGGTCAGAAAAACGATCAATCTGGATCAGATGCCGGCTGATGCAAAAGCCTTTATCTCTGCCTTTGCCTATGCCGATGTCTATATCAACGGGAAACTGGTTGACCGCTGTCCAATGAACTGTGATCCGGAATATCAGGTTTACGAAAAATTTGACCTGTCAGGCTATTTCCACAAAGGCAAAAACACTATCGCCGCACTGGTCTATAATTTTGGGATTGGAATGCACCACCGCATCAACGGCCGTGGCGGATTTTTCTTCCAGGGGACCTTAAGCCTGAATAACAATAATCTGCTCAAAATAAATACCGACGATTCCTGGCTGGTTTCCAAAGCCGAAGCCTGGGACAACAACACGGAGACCAGAACGCTCACCTCCCATCTGATTGGATTTGTCGAAAAATTTGATGCATCGCAGATGCCTGATCAATGGAAAGAAAATGACTTTGATGACTCCAAATGGTCACGGGCCAGAATGGTTGGTATTCCTCCGGTAGCCCCCTGGAATAATCTGGTTGAAATCACCCGGCCACCGCTCCACCGCGAAAAAGTTTATCCTTTCAAACATTGGTTTGTGGGAGATAAGGTGGTTTACGATTTCGGAAAAGAGATTGCCGGAACGCCTATCCTTGATCTCTATTCGGACAAGGGTGGTGCCACACTTGAAATGGGAACCGGCGAGCGCTTATACCCTGACAGTACAGTACTTTACACCAAACGGGTTAACTATACCGATTATTACATCAGCAAAAAGGGATTTCAGACCTGGAGCCCCCTCACCTGGCGCGGTTTTCGCTACCTGAGTCTGTCTCAGAATGACGATGTGATCGTAAAGGGGATCTCGGCAGTCAGCCGTCATTATGATTTTAAGCGGGAAGGCTCCTTTGAATGTTCCGATCCGCTTCTTAACCAGATCTGGGAAGTTGGAAACCAGACATTACTACTTTGTGGTCAGGATACCTACATGGACACTCCTTGGAGGGAACAAACTCATTATATCGCTGGCGACAGCAGATTCCTTCAGAAGTATTCCTTCTACCCTTTTGGAAATAGTTCCGAATTCCTCATGCATTATAATATTTTGTGCGGGGCATGGTCCCAACGTTGGAAAGAGGACGGCTCGATCCGTTCACGCTACCCAACTGACTGGCTCCTGGAGGAGGGGACATCTGCTTATCTCGCTGATTATGAACTGGAATGGGTTATCATGGTCGGAGAGTATTACCAGTATTTCGGGAAAAAAGACCTGATTAAGCAGGTCTATCCAAATCTGAAAAAACTAATGAGTGTTTTCGACCAGTATATCAGCAAAGAACACGGACTTTTAACCAAAGTCCCCGGATGGATCGTGCTGGATCATCCAAAAACTTATCCTATTGATCTACGTGAAGAGATCACAGGTTTAAATTGCCTCTATTACCAGGCATTAAAACAAGCTTCGGAGATCGCCTCAAATATCGCCTCAGACCCTGAGCAGGCGGTCATGTGGACAAACCAGGCAAACCAGGTTAAAGAAAATATCCAAAAATGGTTGTGGTCCCCCTCCAGACAATTATATCTTGACGGATATGGAAGCGAAAAGTGCGGACAGCAGACACAGGTCTATGCCTTGCTTTATGATTTAGTCAATGAAACAAAGAGGGACCATGTTATTGAGGCTATCACTGCTGAAGGGAGGAAGAGTGAACAATCCTTTTCATATTACGTAGTGAGTTCCGTATTCGACAGTAAACCTCAGTGGGCCCTTGATTTTATCCGGAAGAACTGGGGTGATCAGATGAAATCGCCATTCTTCAACGGGGCATGGCATGAATGCTGGGATATTGCAAACTTTTTGACCGATCTGATGACTACCTCGCATGCCTGGTGTTCAGGGCCTACAGCACTTCTTCCGCAAAAGGTGCTGGGTATTGAACCCATCTCAGCCGGCTGGAAAACCTTTTCGGTACGACCAAATCCCTGTGACCTGAAATGGGCAAAAGGAGTTGTTAACACATCGTTCGGAGCAATCTGCACAGATTGGAAGATTGACGCCGGAGGAGATTTTCACCTCTATATCAAAGTGCCTGAAAATACAACGGCAGTAATTGCACTTCCGGGAATTGACCCTAAAAAGGTTCAGATAAACGACCAATCTTTTTTAAGTACGTCTGAATCAAAATCCGCCAAAACCGAAAATGGGAGAGTCGTTTTTAAAGTTTCAGGCGGAGAATATCGGTTCACAGTAATAAATTAATTAACAATGTAATAGACTATTTTAATCCTGAAAGGATTTAATCTGAATAACCGCCGGCAAAACCGGCGGAAAAGGTGAGAGATGAATTAAAACCCGGAAAGGGTTCAATCATAAAAAATATTGCTTATGTTCAATATCCTTCGGAGTTGGTGCCTTATGTTGTTTTTATACCCCCAGTTTCGCAAGCTACACTGGGAGTTATTTAAATTAAACCACTTTGTGGTTTCTCAAATACGAACTTACTATTTATTAATTGCCATTTTGTTATCTTCCATTTTTATAGATAGCTGTAAACTGCACCGGGACTTTGCACAGCTCAATTCCAAAAACGAATGGTCGCACCATTTTGCTCTCGGCAGTCCGTCATGGGATACTTTCAAACGGTTTCGAAACAACCCGATATTCCAGGGTCGGGACGGGATGGAATGGCCGGTCAATGGGTTTTTATTCAGCGATCCCGTAAGTAAAAACTGGTATCTCTATATTGGTGAATACCGCAGAAATTACGCCATAATCAACGATTCCACCGCCAAAAATTTCAATTGTGTTATCTATAAATCGACCGACCGCGGTAAATCGTGGGGAAGGATGGGGGATCTGTTCCCTCTGAAAATGCACTGTTACGATTCCTTGAGGATTCAGGCTCCCGATGTAATGGTGGTTTACGACAACAGAAAATATCACCTGATCTTCGACTGGGTTTCAGGCAACTCCACATGGACAAAAATGGGGCAAACCGGCATTGGATATGCAGTGGCAGATCATCCGGAAGGCCCATACACCGTTTCGGACAAGCCACTGAAAATAAATACGCAGTACATTAATTCACCGCTTTTAAATAAGTACTGGCGAATGTATGCCCCAATGCTGGTTAAACGTCAGAACGACTGGGTGATGCTTTATATGATGGATACAACTCCGCCACGAAGCTGGGCTCTCGCCGCATCAACTGCTCAGAATCCTGAAGGTCCTTATAGTAAGCCAGTTTTGATCAGGAATGTTGAAGGGAAAGAGAACTACCCTCCGCTATTGGAGTATTTTCCGGCATTTACACACGATGGATACTCCTATTTTCCGGCCACATCTGTTGCCGTTAACCGCAATTATCAGCTCGTAAACCGCGTGAAAACCGAGGAGATCCTGGACCCGAAAAAATGGGAGACATTCAGCGCAGGTTCATTCTGGCATTCTACAACTGCGGCCAACGAATATGCCGGAATCTGGGGACAAACAATTACAGGATTTGTGGATGATTCAGATTCTCTGATTCTGATGTACCCGTCGAAGACTAAACAAAACTTCGGGACCATAAACCTGGCAAAAGCTTCATGGAGTCATCTGTTTAGGGAAAGTGGATTTAACCTTTCGGCCTGCGAGGGAGGTTCTTTCACCTGGATTAAAAAGGGGATCGATTTGGACCATCTAAAATTGGACTATGACTTGACAGGAACTATGCATATTGTCTGGGATTTTCATAAACCACTGGAGATTAAGGACACGTGGGGAAATCATAGCTTCAACCAAAATGAGGGCGATTATAAAGAAATTGAGATTTCCCAAAATCATTGGAAAGTCAGGTACATTAACCGGTTGAATGTTCAGGCTGTTGATTCAGGATTGATTCATAATAGGAATGCAACCGAAAACCAAATGGAGCTGAGCAAAGTGAATGGAGTATTTAAGCTGACAGTCAACCACAAATCCTGCTGGGCCGGCATACTTCCCGGCAATCCTGGAGTCGTCGGGGTAATCCTCGATCCTCACAGCAACCTGTTGGTGAAGCACTTTGAACTAATGGGGAAGCAAGTTCCCGGTAAACTTTTATACGGTTCGTATGAAGCGTTGCTGAATGCCGGAAACCAGGAAAAGGATTGGGAGTTTTTAAAAGATCCCCGGTTCAGAATGGGTCATGGTGCCATTTCAAAGCTGAATTCCGCCAGTGTTAAATGGAATTTTGAGGGAACCGGATTTGAGCTTTGGCTGCCACGGGGCGATGAATTTGGATCTGTTTCAGTTTTTATTGATGGCCTGAAGATGGGTAATATAAACCTTAAATCTGATCATTTTATGAACTCATCAGTAGTATTTCAGCAAAAATCTTTGAAACGTGGGGCTCATTCGGTTTATATCACTTCAACAGACGGGAAACTACCCGTCGATTGCCTGGAAGTAATTTTTTAAATCAAATACATAATAAGCTAAATTTAAAACACTTAGAGAATGTTTAAAATTGGTTTTTGAATCCCGCCAGGGATCCGTCAGCTGACGAATGGGTAGGAAACAGAATAGAATGCAAGGTTTCGTCCCATCCGGGACGAAATGTTTACGATATTTTCACCTCCTACCCATCCGCCGGTTGGCGGATGCCTACGGTACAATTTTAAGAAAAAGAATTACCCCAGTAAAAAACAAGATTTAAAAATTAAACAGTTTCTTAGAATCTAATTAAAATATATATTATTCCTAAAGGAACATTAAAGAATAAATTATAAATTCTTGAGTATTAAAAAAATAATTATGAAGATACATAAGTTAATCCTTCCGGTGATCCTGCTCTTTCTGTCAACGCCATTGATGTTCGGACAAAGCGGCGAAACCCCCAATTTCAATAGCATTCGAAGTTTTGGTGTCCTCCAAGGGAATTCGGCGGATCTGAATAAGGCGAATCTTCTTAAGGCAATTGACTGGGCTTCCAGAAGCGGTGCAGTATTATTTATGGAGCCGTCTGAAGGTCCCTGTGTGATTGGCAGCGGTATTATTCTGAAGAAAAATGTTCGGTGAGCAAGTTCGGATGCCGGATGCGGGATTACAAATCAGTTCTTCCTTTGACAATCCTAAATCCCAATGCCGTAATTCAGGTAATTGGGTGCCTTGATAAGAATGAGGTGCCGTTCTGTTATCCTGATGAAAAACAGAATAAACAATAACCGATTAAGATAAAATACCGTTATATTGCATACTTTCAATTAGATAAACGTATTTGGATTCCCTTCATTTTATGATTAAATTTGTATAAAAAGGAATATGCCAGAATCGAGCAGATTTTTGGGAATTGTGATATTCATGAACTTTAATGAACACAATCCACCTCATTTCCATGCAAAATATGGTGATTTTGAGATTATTATCGAAATTAATTCCGGGATAGTTGAAGGCAAATTTCCAAAACGTGCGTTAAGTTTGGTTATAGAATGGTATGAGATTCATAAGGAAGATTTAAAACTGGATTGGGAACTCATTAGAACGACCGGAGAATTTAATAAAATTAAACCATTAGAATAGAAAATATGATTTTAAATATTACCTATGCTGAATACATAGTTGGATATAAGGTATTTCTGACTTTTAATGATGGGGAGTCTGTCACAACGGACCTGGAAAACGCGATATTTAGTGATCCCCGCAAAATATTTATTCCTCTCCGAGATCCCGATTATTTTAAATCTTTCAAAATAAGATTAAACACAATAACCTGGGAAAATGAGGCAGATTTTGCACCTGAATTTTTGCTTGAATTAGGAAAACAACAGGAATCAAGCAGCGTAAAATATGCGTAGGAATTTATAAGGTATAGAGATAAAATTATTCCGACTGAACAACAATTTCATTTTCAACTCCCTTACTTACAAAAGTAAACACCCCTTTTGCATCCGGTTTAGATTTTTTCAGAAGATTTTTATTGATGAGAATAGTGTAGCTCTTCGCGGGATTTAATCCCTGCAGGGTATATTCAACCTTTATCGTTCCATGATCAGAAGATTGTTTCCATCTGATTTTTGAATCGGTTTTTTCTGTCAGTTCAATGTTGCAGCCCCTGACTGATTTCGCTTTAAATGATTCTTTCGGTTCATTTCCAAAGAAAACAGCAACCATACTATTTCCCGGATTAATGGCGAATGGTTTTGTGGAGGAGACCGTGAAATTTCCGGTACTTACAGTTGTCTGGCCTGTTGTAAGTTTAATCAGATAATTCTTATCCCGCAAATTGTATTTTACTTCGGTTCCGCTCAGTTCAGTCGTAAGATGCGGTTCAAGATACAGCCTGTCATATTGTGGACGGATACCATAAATATTGCGGTACAACCCCACGATTGCCATGGCATTATTGGCAAGAATATCGTCGCCGGCACCTGTTTGCGAATTTCTCACGTAACGCTGGTGTGCAAGGCCATCCTGCTCATATTTGGAAATCACATTCTTAATATATTTTATTGCGATCTCAGGATTTTTTTCCGAGTAGCAGCGAGTGCCCAATTCCGCCCATCCCAGGAATAGATCTCCGTTCTCGTAATTTGGCCAGGGGTAGTTAACGTTCAAAAGTCCTACACCATCTTCGTAAGGAAAAAAGCAGGCAGGCCAGATAAAAAGGTTCTCTTTCCGGGTCAACTCTTCGATCTTAGACAGAATGGCCTCTTTCCGGGTGGGATCGTCGCATAAACCATAGCCGACAGCCATAAAATTGACTACGCTCACCAGGTTATTGCCATACACCGATCCGTCCTTCTCGCGCCAGTGAACATACCATTGTTTTTCTGGATTCCAGAAACCACCGTCCGCAATATCTTTATTAAAGGCAGTCTTTAACTTCAAGGCCAGAGATTTGTATTTCTCCGACTTTCCCCGGTCACCCAAAAGATTCTCCAATTCCGACCAGCGATCCAAAGCTTTATACATCAATGCGTTGATCGTAGAAACCTCGTACGAAGCCCAGACAACATCAAGCCAATCGGTTCCTTTGCCTTCTTTATGTGTCTTCTGAATAACTTCAAAAAGTCCGTTCCCGTCAGAGTCACGCCGGATCATGAAATCCAAAGCCTTTTCACAAGCGGGTTTAAATTTATGCAGCCAGGCGATATCTCCGTTCATATCGAACTGTTCAGCAACATCGATGGCGTAGGCAGGCTGTGAATCGAGCATATAGCCCCATTGACACTCATAATACCCATCTTTCGTAAAGGTATTGGGCATGGCATCGCCTGCATCGTGATGCCACCGTGGCAACACCCTGCCGTCCGGCATAATGGCATGATTCTTTTCGTATTCGAGAGTTTGGGAGAATCCCCTGATGTATTCCGGATCATCAATCGCCAGACCGAAAAGGGCCAGCCATTGTTCCTGAAGTACTGCATACCCTGTCCTCCACCCGTTTGACCCGTATAAATCCTGATCTACAACCGAATAACGGGCTATGGTATTTAGTATCTCATTAACCGAAGTTTCATTGATTCCCTTTAGCGTTCCCCGATCAAAAGCTTTATTGTACTGTAACGACTGCAATAAACAGGTGAAATTAATCGCAGATTTTTTCACCGAAACAGGGGCGAAAACATCGCTGCTGTTTTCCACAAACCGGTGAAAGCCATGTTTGGTGTTTACCTCACTGTCCGACCAGGTCTGCAGAACCGCCAGAGCGCCGTTTTTTAAATGGGTGAATGATACTGCCGGATAACTGGTTTTTTCAGTTTTGGAAGTGATCCTGAAACAAGAATTATTGTTTTTATTCCAGAAGGTCATACCGGAAGCATGGGCGCCATAGGTATAATTCTCCTTCTCCAGAAAGCGGCACCAGGCCACTCCTCCGTTATTCAGAATCGCACCATCCCATGTTTGCATCGAATCGAAGGTCCAGGCAGGAAGATAGCATTGATCCATCGTTCCGTCATTCAAATAATTCCTTTTGATTTGCCAGCGAATCGTATTCTTCAGTACCGTAAAAATCCAGGATTCGTCAATTTCAAAGGTGCTTTTACCGTACCTGATCCTGTTTATCGTTACGATGTTCTTTGTGATACTGACCCTTGGAATCTCAGACGACTTTGCGGATGTGAAAATCTCGCCACCCTGCATAAAACCGGTATATATCGAATTGGCATTGCTTACAACCAGGTTGTCTTGAATGGTCAGATAATCTATTTCACATCCTTTCCCGCATTTTAAACGAATAGAGATGGTACCTGAACTATCGGACAAAGAAATAGAGTTTGAATGCTTATCATAGTTAATATCCGCATTAAACTTCTGGGCATTAACAATTAGTGAACAGCAAAAGAAGCTGACAATCAAAAAATAATTCTTCATATTTTTCAATTTGAATTTACTCGTTTGGCCTCTTCAATGGCAGATTCAGAAATGCCAGTCCAATACTTCGCCGCATGTGACTCGTACTGTTTCCGCCCGGAGCATCATAAAATACGGCCAGTTGGTTTTTATATCTGACCACCGATGGAAGCCCGATGCAACGATGTGACCAGGTGCAATTTTGGCCATCGATCACAACAGCCTTATTTGCAGAATCCCATTTATTCAGATCTTTTGACCAGTAAACCCATACCGCATCGGTATATTCGCCGTCCATATCCAGTCCGATGTGATTGGTAAACAGAAACCAGGTTTGATTGGACTCTTCGAAATAGAGCGATGTGTTTTCGATCTGCTCCTCCGGAGGAACGATCGGTGCCGGATCAATCTCCCAGGATCCGTCCAGATTTTTGGTTCGGGCAATGCAAATAGTTCGTTTAACGGTATAATCTGCGGCAGAAAAGAACATCAGGTATTCATCCTTATTTTTTACAATAAACCCGGGAGAGGCCGTTGAGCTATAAAAGGAATGTTCTTTAGGTTTAAAGGGGATGATATCTCTTCTCTTCACCCAGGGGCCAAATGGGGAAATAGCTTCTGCCTTCATATTCAGATAGGGGAAAGAGGGGATAAGATTTGGATAAGGGGAGACATTGGGTGTTCCCAGATAAAACATATGCCATTTCTTTCCGTCAAAATAAGTTGTTCCATAGCTTGCACTTTTCGAATCAGGTTCATCCTTCTTCCCGAATTGGAGGATGGGACCGCTCTTTTCCCAATGAACAAGATCCTTGCTGATTGCCCGCGAAGCGAGCCAGCCCTTTGGTCCGGCAGCATCGTAGTGCATACAGAATGTTGAATCATCGGCTTTAAATACCCAAAGATCGCGGGCTCCCAGGTAATCGCAGGAGTCTGGTCTGCCACCATAAGGCATCACCACTCCGGCATCTTTGGCATCCATCCTGAATTTACATTCAGGCCTGCCATCCTTATATTTTGAACTGCAAAGCACAAAAAAAAGAATGGTGAAAATCAATATTCTGCGCATAGCCAATTAGTTTATTCGAAATCAAATTTAGCAAATTCGAAGTAATTTATCTTAAGTCAATAATAACATACGTTTTCAGGGAACTATCGCCGATATGGTCCTGACAGAACAGGCGCTGAAATAGCCCAGCGCCCCATTGCTGATATTGGATGTCGGATTGGCGGGCGAAGCCGATCGCCCCCCTTCCCGTCCTGCCGTACGAAAATATTCGTAAACCCCGTTATCGATTGTTTCAAGC
>TBL_comb47_HYPODRAFT_10006762_pt1 | contig 12300 bp, 10 predicted proteins | sample TroBogypolimnion_40_FD_10682 | JGI IMG/M metagenome (IMG submission 10682) | reverse complement strand
AAAAGGCAAATTTTATTAAAGACTTTTGAATGTATCCGTCATTTTTATTACACATAAATTTTGTATCGGTTTACGCAGGAAACCGACAAAGAAAATGTTGAAATAAATACTAAAACCGGAAACAATAGGGGCGTTTGTAATTATAATAATGATGCAAATAATGTAGCAACTTATGGCAGGTTGTACAATTTTTATGCAGTAGTAGACTCTCGAAATCTATGTCCTACAGGTTGGCATGCACCAAGTGATAATGAATGGACGACTTTACTTAATTATTTAGGTGGAGGTAGTGCAGCAGGCGTACTACTTAAAGGATTCGGTAATGGTACAAATACAAGTGGCTTTACAGCTCTTGCTGGTGGTCTCAGATATAGTTAAGATGCATATTATGGAAATATGGGATCAACCTGTTATTTCTGGAGTTCCACAATTAATAATAATAATAGTGCTTGGGAAATAATTTTAGATAATTTCTCAATTGGAGTAGTACATACTTATGGAAATAAATATAATGGTGAATCTGTACGTTGTTTAAAAGATTAAGATACAAAACATAATAAAACAAAGAGCGGCTGCCTTAATTAAAGACAGCCGCTCTTTGTTTTATATGAATAGTTTTATATTGAAAAGATATTGCCTGCAATAGCTTCCGCGAAAGCGGTATAAAAAAGAATAATCAAAAACCTCACCCCAGCCCTCTCCTGAAAGGAGAGGGAGTAATTCAGTTTGTATTTAAAAACTACTAATTGAAGCTAAACCAAGAGGGCGTTATGCCTGCTCTTACCGAATCCATTACATTTCCATTGGCATCAAAGCGAAATACAAAGCCATTTTGAGTATAGTCGATGGCATCGCTTATAAATAGTTCATTAGTAGATGGACTTACGGCAAGTGAATAGAAAAGTCTTGTGCCTTTCTTGATAAAAGGTGTTGATGGAATGGCGGTTTCGTTGATAGACATCTTGTAAATATCGTTGCTAATGTAATAAAGCGTGTCCTTAGTTGGATTAATATCGAGGCTGGTTGGCGATAAGTATTTACTAGCAAACAATAAAGTCTTTTCGACGCTGAGTGTGTTGGGATTGATGCAAACCAGCGATGGGATTTCCTCATTATTGTAACCGCCGCTGCACAACACCCAAAGCTTGTTGTTCTTATCCATCACCATACTGTTGGGTTCTTTGCCAACTACTATACTATCGATGAGTTTATCTGTAGTTGTATTGATAACTTGAACCGTGTTATTGTTTTGATGTACATAATACTGCGACCAGTTGCAAACAAATACCGTATTATTATACAAAAGCATTCTATCTGTTGCTTTAATGGTGTTAATTTGCCCGGTAATAGTGTTGGTTTGTAAGTTGAGGATATTGATTACAGGACTTCTAAAGTCCGAAACATAAGCTTTCTTATAATCTATTTGCTGAATATAACGAGGAGAAGTCATACCTGTAATTGTTATTACTGATGAGAAATCAAAACTCGAAACAACTTCTATCTTACCGGAGTTATTAACAACTATATAAATTAAATCATTCATCTGTTGCATCGACTGAGGCACATCTCCCAGAGGACGTTTGTTTACAGCATAAAAGATGTCATTAGCAATAGTATGCGTGTTGAAATTGTAGAAGGAAATAATGCCGTTGCCCCATGTATAGTTGCCTTCGCTTATAATAAACATGCCCTTGGCGGGAATAAAATTGGAAACATCAGTGCTTTGTTCGCCAAAGTCATTGCCTTTGTTGCATGAAAGAATTGTAACGATAAGCATCATCAATACTAGCAGCTTAATGATTTGTTTAAACCTAACAGGTTTTGAAAACCTTTTAGGTTTTATCCTCTCATTGAATTGCTGATTTAACATATTATAATCGTATCTTTTCATTTGGAGGTTAAATCTAAACGGATTAATAACTGATAATTTCTTCCGGGCATAGGTTGCCAGGCTATAGCCTGATAATCTATATTAAAGATATTATTAATACTGAACTGTAACGCTACTTTCTTTTCTATCCATTTAAAAGTTCTACCTGCAATAACATCAGTTAGAGTATAATATGGCATATATCGGGTGTTAGATGTGTTGGTGAATCTATTGCCTGTATAATGCACATAAAAAGAGAGGTAATAAAACTTCCATTCAGTTCGTAAACTGCTGTTAAACGAATGTTCGGGGATATATATTAACTGTTTACTATACGTATTATCATTAACATTAAGCTGACCTTGATTCTTTGCAGAAGTAAAGGTATAGTTTGCATTTAATCTAAAGGTAAGAGGCCTTAAATTATAGATAAGTGTGACAGAACTCTCAATACCTTGCGACAAAACTTTCTTAAGATTAGAAGGACTCCAGTAACGGTACTGAGCATCGGGTTGCCATAGAATCCAGTTGTTGATATTAGTATAGAAATAAGTAAGCTCCGAAGTTAAATTAAGCTTACTTTCTTTCTTAGTTTCATACTTTAAACCACCTTCAGCAGAATATCCTTGTTCGGGCAACAAATTAGGGTTCCCACCCGGATACCAGTAAAGATCATTGAGCGTAGGCTGATGATAGTTCTTTGAGATCTGTGTCTTTATTGCGATACTTTTATCTTTTAATAAAGAATATTCAAGTCCTAAAGAAGGAAGAAAGGGCAGTAAGTTATTATCTGTAAGTTCCTGACGAAGCATGATGAAAGATAGCAAACGTTTAGTAATTTGTGTATTGATACTTGCAAACAAAGCAAACTGTTTACGCTCCTTTATGTCAATATAATTACTTGAATTAACTCTATTGTCTTCGATAGATGTACCGATATTGAACATTATTTTCTCCGAAAGGATATAATTGTAATTAATATTCCCCGAAAGGGAGTTGACTTTATTAACAGAGTTAATATCTGCAATCTTATTAGTATAGTTAAGGTAATCATAGAACCACGAAAGCTTTACATTCAACTTATGTTTGTCGCCGGTGTTCTTCCATTCAACCAAACTACGCGCAAACTGATTATCCTGAGCTTCGTTCCCCGGCAAAGGCTGTACAACTATCGGTTGAGGGATAGCTCTGTTATTGTCCTGTAACCAAACTCTTATCGCAATCTCATTGTGTTTGTTTAACTCCCCATAAACTTCCTGTAAAAGGGAATACTGTTTATAATCTGCATCCTGACGTGTTTGCATAGGATAAGAAGCTGTTTCAATAGCATTGTTTTTAAAAGAGAAGTCGTTAGCAGAAGTAACAAAAGCAAGCCGGGTATCTGAATACCACTTGCCTATTTTGAATCCTGCTTTAACAAAAGAACCATAAGTAGAAAAACTACCCGCTTCCTGAATGTATTCCAGATGTAATTTCTCTTTATCTTTAGTGTTAGATATGTTAATACTGCCTCCTAAACCTCCGGAACTATTAACAAGTGAGCTACCTCCATGCAATAGATTAACATTATCAATAAAGAAGACATTAAGCATTGAGAAATCCTGCTGACCAATCATAGGAGAGTTAATCTCCATCCCATTCCAGTTGACAAGAGTATGAGTTGCCCCTGTTCCACGGAAAGATGCAGTCGCAAGTCCACCTTGTCCATAAGTTTTAATAAACACTGGTGAATGAGAAGCCAGTAGATCAGATAAAGTTGCACTGATATTCTCAGCAATAGTTATGCTATCGATGATAGTTTTCTTAAGACTATGTTGAGGGTCTAATCTTTCGGACGTAATGCTTATGCTATTAAGCTGGATAGTGTCTTTTAAATGTTGAGCATTAACTTTAGTAAATATTAGAATTAATAAAAGAGTAAGGGAAAACATTAATTTAAAACACTTCTTTAAAGATATAAACCTAACAGGTTTTAAAAACCTGTTAGGTTTTGTCAATTGAGAATCTATATATTTAAATAGTGTTTCCAGAATTGAGATTATTTATAAAATATCTTATAACTAAGGCCGCCACTAAACCAACTGCCGGGCATTTGTATGTTGCCTATGTCCTGATACTTGGCATCAAACAAATTGTTTGCCTCTACGTATATTGACCAGACGCGTTTTTCAAGATATATCTTTAAATCAGTAGTGAAATAGGGAGAATATTCTACAGCATTACCTGTAACAGCATCAGAATAAGTGCCCGCTCTGTCATGATAACGCATTGCCCAACTTGCTTTAACTTCATTACATATAGTATGATCAAAACGAAGTGTAAGTTTGTTGCGTAAATAATCAAGAGCATAATAAGAAATAAAGTCGGAGCTCTGTTTCTCTAACGAAAGATAACTATAAGTAATATTTAAAGTGTTGAGGAATGATTCGCTGCCACAAAGTTTCTTCATATCTAGTTGCATCGAAAGTTCAATACCATTAGCAATAACCTGAGTAATGTTTCTGCTTTCCCATTTAGAAGTTGCAGTTGGCTTAACCCAATCAATTAAGTTCTTGCCATCTCTGCGAAAGATAGAAACATGAGCATTAACTTTATCAGTGATATATTTTAATCCTGTTTCATAAGTAGTAGCTTCCTCAGGAACAAGATTGATGTTGCCTAAGTTAGAAGGCCCAACATAATATAGATCAGTGTATGTAGGAAGACGCAATGACTGGTTAACTGAAGCAAACACTTTGTATTTATCACTCAACTTATAACTTGCATCAGCACTAAAATCTGTTTTCCAACCAAAGTCTGAATTATGATTAATGTATACACCGGCCGAAACAGCTAATCTTTTTAAGGTAATAAGATGTTCTGCAAATAAACCAAGGTTATCTCTTGACTTACTTTTAGTAAACAATGCTCCAGGTTCGCCAGGTACATCCTCAGGAGTAGCTAAAGGAGTTCCTAATACATTGCTTAATATGCTTTCTCTTCTGAACTCTCCTCCAACAGTAGTCTTCCCAAGAAAAGTATGAACATTTGCACTTAGTTCAGCACCATATACATTTGTTAGATGATAATTATGTCCTTTGTACCATGAAGCAGGATTGGTTCTAAACAACTCAAATCTATCCTGATTACGTCTATAGTAAATAGTAGGACTGAATTGTATCTTTCCTGTCGAAACAAAACCTGCATTAGCAAAATAAGTCTTTGTTTGTTCAAATTCATTTGGGAAAGCCGATGAGTAAAATTCGTTAGCACCAAACTTTTTGTTAGTGTAACCAAACTGTACAGAAGCTTTTCCTGTATTTGTATTTAAATCTGATTGATAAAAGATGTTTCTAATGTTATAATCTGTATTATTTATATAACCATCAGAAGCTTTATTTGATATTGACAGATAATTGTGAGACTTTCCCTTGTTATATGAGATTGCAGCATTTGTATTGTAGGTCTGATACTCTCCACCACCGGCAGATAATTTAACAAAGTTATCTGTTTGAGTATTTGTTACGATGTTTATTGCTCCGGCAAATGCATTAACACCATAAATCCTTGAGCCGGGACCTTCAAGTATCTCTATTCTCTCAACATCTGACAACTCTACTGGGATGTTCATAGTATGATGCCCGGTTTGTGGGTCATTAATTTTAACTCCATTAAGAAGAACCAGCGTTTGTTCAAAGCTGCCTCCACGAATACCAATATCAGATTGTACACTATTTGCTCCTCTGTTTCTAACATCAACATTAATTGCATATTCCAATAGCTCATTGATGCTTTGCACAGGAGCTTTTGCTATTTCTTCACGATTGATTATTTGAACAATCCTTGACTTTTCACTGTATAAAGCTGCCGGTTTAGAATCAGTGATAATTGTCTCCTTTAAATTAACGGTATCTTTCTGCGAATAGCTGTAATTAAAGCATAGTAATAAAAGAAATAAAGAGGCTATTGTTGTTTGTATTTTTGTTGTTTGGGTAGACATTGTTTTCTAATTTGATTAATACTTGATGACCTTTTTATAAATGTTATCTCCATTATCAAGGTTAATCTTAATCAAATACATCCCCTTTGCTAAAGAAGTCGTATTAAGTTGAATATTATTAGTTATCTTTTGATTAATAAGTAAGGCTCCGGTTGAGTTATAAATAGACAACTCTGAATTAAGCATACTTATTCCTTCAAAATTAATATTAAGTTTATCAACAAACGGATTGGGGAAAGTGTTTATTTGAGTATTAATATTAGAGGCATTGATGCCGGTATTGCTTGTGTTATGCATCACTCCAACTGCATCCAGATCAAAGCCCCCTGTCATAAAAGGAGTAGGATAAGGGTCATTAATAATATGTCCCTGACTATCTTTTCTACAATATTTCTCTGAGATATTTCCTACTACATCAGTAATCTTAATGTAATTAATATTATTAACATCTATACCCAAGCTGTCTTTGAGTTCTTCCAAATCAAAAGGAGTTCCATAAAGAACTTTGTATTTCCCTGCAAGGTTATTTATTTTAGTAGCGTCAAGAGTTTCAAATCCTGCTACCTGAATTGTATCCTGTGTTAATGATACTGACGGAAATGTAACATAATGAATGCCATCAGAACTTACAGCGACATAAGCTAACTCAAGGAAAAGCCCGTCAAAAGAATTCTCAAATACAGCAAAGTCAAAGCCCTGCCCATTTACAATAGGATGATTAAAAGTTAGGATAGCTTCGCCTCCATCACCAAGACTGACTGTGGCATTATCAGCGACACCCAATGCGTCTGTATTAGAACCAAACGAAGCATAATGATTACCAATAGCAGCAGGGTCTTCTGCATTTGTGTCTGCAATATCAAGATATCCCCTTACAATACTACAAGTAGTTGCCCAATCAATAATATCAGGACTATCCTTACTTATAGCTGTTGAACCTACTTGTCCAACAGCAGGTGGATACTGTGCCTTAGCTGTAAAAGCAATGAAGAGCAAAAGTACTATTACAATATTTGTTCTCATAATATTATCTCTTACTAATCTTTTTAATAAACTTACCTTTAGATGTTGAATAAGTAATAAAGTAAATACCTGATTGAATATTACTCAAATTTATAATGCCTCCTTTAAAGTTCTCTATTAATATTATTTCATTTCCTGTAATATCAGTTAATGAAATTTTTCCTGAAGTTCTTTCATTAATTATAATATTGATATTATCTAAGCATGGATTAGGGAATACATTCATTATTATTTGCTCCTCTTTTAATTGAGAGATTCCATTTGTAGGAGCGTTCCCATTAAAATTATCAATGCAGAAATATGAAGGAGTATTCATCCCATAGGCACCGGTATCTGATGAATACAAAGTGAAAGCAAGACTATCAACTGTTCCCAATGATGAGAGGTCGCACCATTTCCAATCTTTTACAATATAATCAAGGCTGTTGTTGGCATATCTATAATCTGCAAGATAGAATAATACAGAGTCAGAAATAACACCAGAATGATATCCTTGAATTTTCAACATAAACCAGTCAGGATCATTCCCTGTAGTTCCACCAAATTTTTTAGCATAACTATCACCATTAAGCATTGATAAATATGCATAAGTATTATTAGTGACATATAAACCATTAATAACCTTAGCAGGATTTAATTTAATAATATTAGGGATTGGTTTATAAGATATCCAGTCGGCTAAAACGGAACACACTGCATAGTTAGATGAATTATTGTAACCTCTTCCAGCAATTGCTGAAAACTGATTTGGTAAGCCTGTTGTAATTGTGTCAATTTTATTACTGTAAGCAAAACCACTCCATACATAAGCAGTTCCACCATAACTAGTATATGAATTTGGAAAGAAGTAACCTCCATCCGAAAAGCCTCCTGACATATCGGAACCGTTCCAGAAAGTATCAACAGCTAAAGTAAGATTGTCGAAAGTTGCCACTGTTTGAGCATTTAAATTATGCCACTGAAAAAAGCAAAGCAATATTGCAGCTGCTGTTAAGATTTTTAGTTTCTTCATTACGAAAGTTTTTAAAGTTTAATATTTAATTTATTTAAACTTCAAAACTTTTGGATCTTTGTGTGAATTTAATAGATAAGCTATAGAATTCAAACTCGCTTTTTAACCCGAAAGCTTTGAATATATATTTTGTATTGGTAGGTCTTCTGACTCGCTCTCTCTTTATGCTGCCTTCCCGTCAAATAAATGATAGTGACAATAAAATGCAAAAGAGTATTAAAGAGCTTACAGCAGCGGGAACTGTTACCGGATTTCACGGTATTCCCTTTTAAGTCCAAAATGGACACCAATGCAAATGCAAAAGTAAAGAATAATATTTATATATGATGCTTAAAAAATATTATTTATTAAAAGTTATTAATAAATATGTTTAAAACACTGAAGTCAAAATATAAAAAAACAAAAGCCTGGACTTATGATCCAGGCTTTATAAATTAACACTATTAAAATTACCTTAATATATAAACATTAGTTCTTAAACTCTTTTAAAGTAGTCATTAGTTTTTTACGACTGAAGAATATTCTGCTTTTTACTGTCCCTATTGATAACTCTAACTCTTCTGCAATCTCTTTATATTTATATCCGGCATTATGCATTTCAAATGGAACGCGATGATCTGTTTCTAATTTATTAATTCCATTTTGCATTTCCTTTATGAATATTTCAGATTCTGGAGAACCTAAATTAGACTTCCGAGGAATATTCAGAAAATATAAATCTTCTGTATTATCTATGATAGTATTAGCTTTAGCGTTTCTTCTATAATTATTTATAAAAGTATTTTTCATTATTGTATAAGTCCACGCTTTGAGGTTAGTATTAGTTTCAAACTTGTCTTTATATGTAATTGCCTTGACATATGTGTCTTGAACTAAATCTTTGGCGTCTTCTTTATTCATCGTTAATGAATATGCAAAATACTCGAGGCTATCTTTTAAACCTAGTAAGCTATGATTGAATTCTATTGCTGTCATATAATTAAAATTTATTTGTTTAAAAATCGTTTAACAAAAGTACTGCTAAAACTAAACAAAAACAAATTTATTTTAATATATTATGTTAATTATAGTTAAAACGCTCGTAATAGTATTGTAATTGAGTATTTTAAAAATTGAATTAAAATTAAGCTTCTGTAATCCAAAAGTGGTATTTTATTAAACAAAAAAAATCAACCTCGTAAGGTTGATTTTAAATCATTTAAGTATTAAAATACTTATATAGACATTTTGTCTTTAAATTCTTGAATTGATGTTACTTTAACAACATTATCAGGTAAAGCAAGAGTATATTGTTGGATTTGTCTGCCTGCAACAAATATTGATTGATTTGGAAATTGAGATGATATCTTATTTAGGAAAGATTTCATTTCTGTATTCGAATATGCTTTATTTACACAAGTAAATAAAAAATCCGGAGATTTAAAATTAGTTATTTCTGATAAATCTTCAAATGGTATTGATTGTCCTAAATAAATAATTTTATGGCCGGCTTTACTTAATACATAACGATAAAATAAAAGTTCTATTTCGTGGTATTCTCCTCTTGGAAGGAACATCATTACTAATTTTGAATTTTTATTATGCTGGCTGTAGATACCATCTATTGCTACTAATAATTTCTGTCGTAAAATGTTTAAAACAAAACATTCATGAGCAGTGTTGATATTACCAGTTTGCCATAATAAGCCAAGACGATCTAAGAATGGAAACAAAACCTCAATAATAGTATTCTCAAAGCCTCTATTTATAGAAGCATTCGAAAGTATATTTTGAAATTTATTATCATCCAGCTCTGTCATAGCTAAAATAAGTTGATCAATTTTAGTATCGCCTGTAGATACTCTTTGAAAAACATCGATGATTTTTTCATTTAATTCCTCATTAGACAATCCGGCTAAATGTGAAATCTTTAGTCCCATTCTACCTAAAGCAGCAATGTTCATAATTTTATGAAGATCTCTGTCGGTATAAAACCGAATATTAGTAGATGTTCTGTGAGGAGTTACTACCTGATATCTTAATTCCCAGATACGAATAGTATGGGCTTTTATGCCAGATAGTTTCTCAAGATCTTTTATTGAATATTGGATCATTTTTTTATTGTTCTTAATAACAAAGTAAAGAACAAAATATTTTAAAAATTGTTTCAACATATTTAATAAATACTTCCTTTATTGTTTAATTTAGAATCATTCTAAATAAGTAATATCCTTATTAATCTTGCATTATTAGCTGTTTAATGTGAATATATTTTATCTTTAAACAATATTTAAATCGAATAATTTAAAAATAAAAAAAATATTCTCTATACTATATTATATAATACGCTAACTTCGCTGAAAATTTCAAAATGGAAACATATACGAATAAAATTTCGATTAAAAATTGGGCTGAAGACGATAGACCAAGAGAAAAGATGCAGTTAAAAGGCAAGAATTCACTGAGCGATGCTGAATTGATAGCTATTTTGATTGGCTCGGGAAACAGAAATGAATCTGCTGTGGAACTCTCCAAAAGAATCCTTGGAACAGTTAATGATAATTTAATTGAATTATCAAAATTATCAATTAATGATTTGGTGAAGAATTTTAAAGGGATTGGGGAGGCTAAAGCAATAAGTATTATTGCTGCTCTGGAGCTTGGCAAACGCAGAAGGAGTTCTGAAATTATTATTAAAGAAAAAATATCTACAAGCAAAGATTCTTTCGAGTTATTACATGCTTTGGTTAGCGATAGCCAATACGAGGAGTTTTGGATTGTTTTGCTAAATAAAGCTCACAAAATAATTAAAACATTAAATATAAGCGAAGGGGGGATAGCCGGCACTGTTGCTGATCCTAAAAAAATTTATAAAATAGCACTCGAAAACAATGCTTGTTCTATAATATTGTGCCATAATCATCCTTCAGGAAATATTAAACCCAGTGATAATGATATCAGGCTTACCAAAAAGCTGAAAGATGCAGGTGCTATGCTGGATATTCAGGTGATTGATCATATTATTATTGGTGATGATACTTATTATAGTTTTGCTGATGAAGGGATTTTATAAGAAGAAGTGCCGATAAATTTAGCACATCAAAATCATAAAAATATGGCTTAAGCAGATTATGAGTATGAACATTTCTTTAAGTTTACTCATATATTATATAATAGGAGTGTTTTTTAAAGAAAATTGATTTGGGTGTGATAAATTATTTCTACATTTGTAAATTAAAACAAATACAGATATGAAAACAATTACAATATCAAAATTATTGCACATCACAGTCATGTTAACATTTCTTCTTCCATTTTTTTATACCGGTTGTGGTGCTGTTAAGAATGAAGGACCTTTTAAAGATTCTGACACCAAAGTTAAGACATCGTCAAAAGAGGGGAATTTAAAAGACTCAAATAAAATAATTAATTCAACTGATACCTCAAGAATCGTAGCAAATACTTCTGCATCTAAAGATTCTACTTTATATAATAAAAAAACTAACGCTAATAGTACGGATTCAATAAATCAGAAGAAGGATAAAAATGATGAACAATTATGTGATAAACTTGTAGAAAAGATTCCGGCACTTGCCATCATTTTAATCCCTTCCTATAAAACATATTCAGGACTTGGGACATTGATTAATTTGTTAGCTTTCATTAGCTGGTTCTCAATATTTATTTCATTCCTATTTCTATTATTAGGAATCACAATAAAAATTCTTGAACCCAATTCAATAAAAATTATAGTAATTATAGACATCCTAATTTTAATCGGAATTTTAATTTCTAAAAGTCCAAGTTGGAACAGCGAACGTCTATGGGGATTCTGGGTATGTGTAGTTACAACTTCTATCCTACTAGCTTATGACAGTTTTATGTTATTAAATAAACCTGATAAGGAATTATTATAAAGCTATAAATTTAAAAAATACTTACTCAGCTTTTATTAACAGAAAACTGTTATTTAGATTTGGCAATTTATCAAATATCTCTTTTACACTCTTTGTTTTATCAAGAGTTATCACATTATTTATAGTTGCAAAATAACTAACTAATTTTATTGAAGTCGGGCTTACTTGTTTGGCACTTATAATAAGCTCGCCAAAATTATTTTTAAAATTAGCTGTGTCCAGATTATTTATCAGTATTGATTCTTATTCTTTTACAAATTTCCTCACCACTGTTTCTTTATCTGAGCTTAGCTTTAAGATATAAACCCCATTCGCGAAAGCGGAAATATTTATAGTAGCTTTCTTATTAATATATATTGTATAAACGGTTTGCCCGATAAGATTTATTATCTCTAATGTTTGTTCTGTATTAAGGTTTGTTTCTATGGTAAGATTTTCTTAAGTGGGATTGGGGTAACCTTTTCTTAACACGGTCGTTCAGCTTTTACTATAGTTTTAAATCAAGATACCACTAAAAATC
>TBL_comb47_HYPODRAFT_10006761_pt1 | contig 12301 bp, 7 predicted proteins | sample TroBogypolimnion_40_FD_10682 | JGI IMG/M metagenome (IMG submission 10682) | reverse complement strand
CGACGCTTGAATTATCTCTCGCGTGGATGCTCGGTTGCCTGACTTTAGGGATTCGCTTCAACCGGGTGGGCGTGGGATCCACGCATGGACGACTCGTGATAGTTTGTGAATGCCCCAACAGGTTAAGCGTCAGGTACACAAGACTCCCGGCGACCCCGCACACCAAATAAATGGCCAAGAGTTTTTGAGTTAGTAATGTTCTCATATTCAATTATTAAAGTTAAATCATGCCTTCTATTGCATCACAATTGTCCCGCTAGCCGCGATGACGGCAAGAAATATCAAATCATCGTCGTGAGTCAATTTTCCGAGGTTGGCAACCACACATAATAGCTCTTACTGTTCGATCCACACAGTATGCTCATTGAAGTTGTAACCCCAGAGTTGAATCGCACCGATCTTCGCTCCTACCACGACAGAGTACTTTGTGTGTGTTATATTCGTCACAGTTGGGGCGTAATACTCGATAACCGGGTCGGCTGCCGCATACGGTTTTGACGCGGTAGTGAGAAAGTCTGCCGTTCCAGAAACCGCCGTTCCGCTCGCTGACACATCGGTAATTGCTGCGTGAGTGTTATACGCGGACTCAAGCTGATAGGACACCAGCGTTGTCGCACCATACGGCGGATTCTTGTTTTCATTGGCGTCACAGGATTTATAATCTGTCTGTGGGCCGTGGTAGATCGTCGTGCCGGTCGGATCTACGTTTCCAATGGGATCCCCTCCCAAATACAGCAGGTTGTTGAGCCCGTCGGGAAAGCCCGATGGATCCGCGATTGTCCAGCGCTTCAATTCGGAAGAGTATAGGCGGGCGGTGAATAGATACCCCTGAAGCTCTCTAACGTAGGGCTTTCCGGTGAATCTGGCCGCTTCAAGCCCTTCACCAAATGCAGTTGGTGAGAATTGATCTCGTCCAGACGTCAAAGTGTTACCAAGATAGTCGGAGACAACAACCAAATCTCCAGCGCCCAGTATAGGAACTCCGCCGGTGATGTGGTCTTCATTGGTGAACGCTTTATTACTATCGGCCGCGAGTACGTTCCCGTCCCAAGTATAGGTTACTACCTTGCCATCTGCTTCCTTGCCGACCAACCGGCCGTCAGCATTGTAGAAAAATCCAGATTTCGAATCTTGGCGATTCGTCTCGATCACCTTATCTCCGTACCCGTATTTCATACATCGGACTTCCAGACCTGCGTCATCCTTCTCGGCAGTCGGACGCCCGGCTGAATCGTAAGAAATAGCCGTTAATTTTTGGCCATTCGTTTGTTGATTGGTCACCCGATTCGACTTGTCATACGAAATCTTCGTGACTCTACCGTCACTAGATACCTCGATCATGTTGCCGGAAGCGTCATAGACGTATTTCTCGTTTCCGACAGAGTCGGCGGAGGCGTAGCCTGCGAGGCTGAGGATGCCAGCGGTGATGCAGGCCCAGTGTCTTGTGTTTGTTTTCATGGTTGCGGTCTTTGTTGTGGTTCGGATTGGTTTCGACGACAATTGATGTTTGGGATGGGTTTGAATTAGATCGCGTTCACGAGGACAGCGGGCCACACCAGGCGCACGTCCTGGCCCACACCGGGACTGGTCGCGGATTTCCAGCCTCGCTGCTTGCATGCGGCCTTCCAGCTTCGGCCGCTGTTCCGTGTGTCCAGCATCGGGAGGATGACGGATACCCTGCCTTTGAGTGCTTCGGGCACCACTGGCTTGCCGACAGGATGCATCAAAACCAGATGGGCATCGGGAAACCGCTGTAGCGCGGTGAAACCATCGGAAAACCTGCTGCCACAGGCAACAATCACCTGCGGGATAGGGTACGAAGACGATGTTCGATCCAAAGGGTCGGTCATTGGAACACTTATCTCAAGGTTCCGAAACCCCGAGCTGACCGCGAGCCTCCGGATTTCCTTGCCCCAATCTTCCCCAAGGACCGACGACTCGGGAAACAAGATCACCTGCCCCGATTTGCTTCCTGTCGAGATCGCAATGAAATTCTGGTCCCGATGAAGGACAATTCGGACGTCACTTGGAATCGACCAGCCGATCCCAACGAGCACCACGGCAACCACACTTGAAAAGACCGCCCCGCCAGCCACGGATTGCAGAGCTAGCTTGGGGAATGAGCGTCCGAGAATCAGCAGGCCCAGTCCGCCAATCAGCAGGCAGTCAGCGGTGGGCAGCCACCACAGATTCTTGAAAATCCACAGCGTGCTGAAGACATTGGCCACGAGAAAGACCAGCAACGAGATTCCCGCAGCCGGCAGAATCGCCAGCGGGAGGCGTTTGCGAAATGGCAGGGGATTTCCACCATCCTCCGGCCGGCCTGTCGCCCCGGTTCCACATCCCGGATGCGCCGCAACGCGAGTTGCCATGAACGCGCTCGCTAGAAACGCCGTTGCCAGTGTCATGGCGAGCGCCAGAACCGGCAGGCCATACTCGACGCCGACATGGAGGTAACTGTTGACCATTCCGGCATACTTTTCGTGCGCATCGAGATTTTGGAACCAGTGCGCGAACCCCCTGCCGGCCTGCCCAGAACCCCAGCCCCGCCAGGGCGATGCCGCGATCATCTGCGCGCCGCCCTTCCATATAGCGAGGCGGTTCCCGGCGGAGGCATCCTGCGAAATGAATTGGGGCTCAATGCGCGACAGGAATCCAGTGCCCCAAAGCAACACTCCGATTCCAGTGAGTCGAATCAGGAACAAACACCGCGACGCCCGATTCCCCATGATCCCCAACCAGCCCCTGCGTTTGAAATCAGGGGAAGCACTCCACAACATGTAGGCACTCCCCGCAACTCCAAGCGCAACGAGCGCTCCCCGGCTGTAGGTCCTGCAAACCAGGAACCACAGCACAAGCTCGGCCGCGACCAGCAGCAGACCGCAAAATAACGCTTTGCCCGCTGCCCCCGAACCCTGCCGACCAAGCGCCCACAACCACGGGATGAACATGCCTACGAAGGCACCACCCTGGTTCGGATTGCTCCAGCCGAGATTCCAGCGCAAGTGCTCGCCAAAAAAGTAGGTGCCTTCCATCGTTTTAGGTTGGACGGTCGAATGTAACCACTGAAGGCACTGAAGCCCACTGAGGACACTGATTTCTTATATTTGCCATACTTGTCGTATTCTCAGTGCTTTCAGTGGTTCTCAGCGTAATCAGTGGTTCTCTTTGTCCGAACAGGTCAAATACGTCACGTGTCGTCTAAACCTAGGACTCATCAGTGTCAAAAATGTCAGTTCAGGATTGGCGCGCCGTTGTTTTTCAATTGTGGCATGGGGGTGCCGGGTTTCAACGGGTTGTTGCGGAGGCTGAGGCGGCCGAGTTTTTTGAAATGGGCAATTGGCGAGGTGTCGGCGATTGAGTTATCCGCCAGGACCAGGATTTCCACGGCGGGCAGATTGCCCAAAGGCTTGAGATCCGAGATGTTGTTGCCGAAGAGGCCGATATACTTCAAATTCAAGAGAGTGGACAAGGGGCTCAGATCACGGAAATTCGTGTTGGCGGCCGTGAGTTCCTGGAGGTTATTCAGAGCCGCGAGGCCGCTGAAATCGATGATCGGATTGTCGGAGATCTTCAAAAATCTCAGGCACACGGCTTTCGAGAGCACCCGGGTATCCTTGAGACTCCCAGACGTAAGCTCTGCGGTGACGAGCATCGGCAGGCTCTCGATAAACTTATAGTCGCCGAACTTGACGCTGTTTGCACACAGCTTTCTCAGATTCGTCAGCCCGGCAAGGGGTGCGGAATCCGTCGCAGGATTGTTGCTCACGTTCACATCCTCCAATTTCGTCATGTCCCGCAGGAACGCCAGGTTCTCAAGACCACACTTGGTGACAGTCAGGGACGTCAGGTTCGTGAGTCCTGCCAGGGCCGAGGAATCAGCAATTTTCACGCTGAATAGGGCCAGGGAGCGAAGTGACGTGAGCGTCTTGAGGGCATCGAGGCTTTCGACCGACGTCTGTCCCAGATCAAGGGTTTCCAGTTTGGTGAGGGAAGCGAGCGGGGAAATGTCCGAGATTTTCGTGTCGTAAAGCAGCAGCTTCTTGAGATTGACGGCTTGATCGAGGCCCTTGAGGCTTCTCACTCCCGTGCCATTCAGTTTCAGCTCGATGACCCCCACCAAGTCTTCAGGAGCCAGTTTGCCCCAAGGCTTCTTGATCTCGTTTCGAATGGCGACTTCCAAAGCCCCGTCCTCGATCAGCGAATCACACTGGGGCACATATTGCACGCGGGCCTTCGTGCGCAGCCCGTCAATCACCTTCTTGCTGTCCGAGCCATTCGCAATGTCCAGGAAGTTGTAGGTCAGATCGAGGGAGACCAGTTTGGATTCCGCCGCGAATTTGGGCAAGGACGTGAGCTTGTTATGCCCAAGGTCCAGGTGGGCGAGCCTGGGATTCTGCGCCAAGGGCTTGATATCGGCAATCTTGTTCTGGGAAAGAAACACCTGTTGCAAGACAGGCGCGTTCGCCAGCGGCGACACGTCCGCGATGTCGTTTCTCTCCAGCTCGACAGTTACCAGGCCCCGCATCTTGGCCAGCGGCGCAAGATCCGAGATCGAGTTTGAATTCAGTCTGAGCGTCGCCAGGTGATCCAGTGCGACCAGTGGCTTGAGATCCGCGATCTTGTTCGAGTTCGCCGAAAGGCTCTCCAAGCCCGTGAGCAATTCCAGTCCCTTGAGGCTGACAATCTGCCGGTTATTCACGGTGAGTTCCTTCACGCTTTGCAGGTCGCCACGCGTGAGTTCAGCAACGGGCTTGCCCACCGCCTTCGCGATCGCGTCGGCCACGCCTCGCTCCCACGGCGCCACTCCGTCCGAGCCAACGACCAGCGCCTGGGCATTCTGACGGGTCGGAGCCTCCTTCTCGGCAAACGGGGACGGTTCCCTCGCTCCACTCTGGGAACAACAAATCGCCATGCCGGCGAACAACGTGGATCTTGCAATCAATTTCAATTTCATATTGGTGTTTGGTGAATCATTCATGCGCTTTCCCGGCCTTGCCGCCAATGGCCAGATTTCCGCCATTCGCGCTTATCGAGATTCTTTCGGTGCCAGGTGGGCAATCAATCGGCAGCAATGCAAACGAGCGGTTTGAAAACGCCGCGGCAATCACCGCTGGCCCTTTTCCGATCCGGACCTTTCGCTCGTTTGTCATCACCTCAACCTCGCTGCCACGCGCCGGCATCAGTTCCTCACGCCCTTGCACCATCAGGCAGATGTCCACATCCTGTTGCGGTGCATCGAACTTGAGTTCAACCGTCTCGACATAAGAGGACGTGATTTCAATGGGGGCCTCGGGCCGCGCCATGACGAAAACAATCTTGGTGCCAATCTTCCCTCGAAGCTTATCCGCAGAGTCAGCGCGGGATCCAAACGAAGGCACCCAAGGGATCCATTTTCCGTCCTCGCCCATATACTCCAGCCAGGCCTTGCCGCCAATCTCGCCCCGCAGGGCCGGTGCCCACACAAACCGCGCTGCCACCCCTGAGGCCCGCAGCGCGGCGACCCCGAATATCGCGAGATCCACCTCGTTGCCGCAAGCACCCTTGAGCACAGTTAGAGGATCCAGGTCGCCTCGCAACGGGAGCTTGTATGACAAAGCCGGGTCCAACAACTTGAGATTCGTAGCCGTCCAGGCCAACACTGCCCTTGCCGCATCGTCGGCCCTGGTGGCTTCGGCTGTGAGTGGTTGGAAATGGCCAGCGAGGGTGACCAACCACTCCGGTTTCGAGGTGGGCTCGTAGCGGATCCGGTAGGGCAATAGGTATGCGGTCACCTCATCATCCGGCAGCCGCTTCCCCTTGTAAAACCGCTCCTTGGCCCGTTGCACCTGCCGCAAATGGCTGATGAAGGCTTTCGAGGTCAAGTAGTCCTTATCGATTCGTCCAAGCGTGAGGGCCAGGTGCATGGCAAGGTCGTAGGAAACGGACTCGAATTCCCGCGTGCCAACGTCCTTCTCTACCTGATCCAGGAATCGATAGGCCTCCTGTTTGTCGCCAACCGACTGATCGTAGTACGCCGACAGCGCGACCTGAGCAGTCAAAAAGCCGATGCAGAGGATCCGTGAAACTCCCTTGCCCGATATCGAGGGTTGCAAATTGAAGTTCATTTCAAGGGTATTCGTAATCATTCCATTGCAAGCACCGGCCCGCCTCAGCCCGCTCCAACGGAATCGCATCCGACGCCCGAGACGGCCTCCGCAAACCCCACCAGAGCTGATTGCCCTTGATCAAGGTGAACAGAACCGGGCGCTCCACCCGACGGGTATCTGCCAAGACGATAGCAGCAGAGGAACCCCCGCCATCTGGTGGGGCTCCGGCAATCGCGCGCCAGTTCTGTAGATTCCAAACATAAGCGGTCGATCTCCCGGCCAATCCTTCCTTCGTGCCTAACGTACACGAATATGTCGCACAAACATTCTCACTGACATTCAAACATCCATCAAAGCAATCCGTGTCATAGACGTCCCGCAAGCAGGTGAATCCCGGGTGCGCATACAACACCAACGAATTCCAATTCCCCGATTTCGTCTTCTCCTGGGGCGTTCTGGTGCCCGTGATTGGCTGGTTGTCCGACGAATCCAAAGGTATCCAACAGTGCAACTGCGCGTCCCAGTATTCGCAATAGAAATGCCGGTCATTCAAATTGTACTTCCAGCTCATCATGCAATGCCGCGCGGGAATCCCCACCGAACGCAACAATGCCACAAACAACATCGACAATTCCCCGCAGGTGCCGCCTCCGAACTTGAGGACTTGAGACGGAGTCTTGGGCCGGTTCTCCGCATCACAGAGGCCCACTCTAGCGACACCCGTCTCATTCGGCTCCATCAGCCAGGTGTGGATGGCATCCACAGCGGCTTTGGTTGTGCTCGTGCCTTGCACGACCGGTTGCATTCGTTCGTAGAAATCCTTCCGCCAAAGATCCAAATCCTCATTCAATACGCGATAAGGGAGAACCCACTCCCTCCACAGTTTGTTGTCCAGCTTTTCGCCAAGATAGGGCAAGGCTTCATGGACTTTCCGAGCGTAGGTGAGGTTCTCGATGATATGTTGTTCCGTCAACCTCACCAAATCGCATTGGGGGGCGAAGGTCACAAAGTAATCTGTGTCCTTGCCCTTCACCTTGCGTAGAGCGGTTTCCATTTCGGAACGATTCCCGCCGGTTCTGTCCAACGCGACCAGCAAGCTGAGTTCAACCGATTCCGTCGCAGCCAAGCAGATCTGCTTGCCAAGCATCGTTGCAATGCAGATGGCAAGTACCTTGGAATTCATGGCGAAATGATCGACCAAGCTGCTCTCTTTAGCTTGCTTAAAGATAATAACTATTTGAAATTCCAAAATTGACTTCATATGCTCTATATAGCCAGCGTTACTTAATATTGAGTAGTTTCAAATCTGACGAAGACAGTTGCATTTTGCTAATTTCATCGACAGCAGCACCACCCTTGGCCATAATCCATTGATTTCCGAGTTTCTGTATCCATTTTGTGCGTTCAATTGGATTATCAATTTGTGTAGCCCAGTCAAATCCGGATTTTGGATCGGTTTCGGAAATAGCAAATGATAGTTCTATAATGCCGCGATCCCTCGCCTCTCCAGGCTCGATCGTCGATAGCCATTTCGACGCAGACAACGAGTCCGATCTAACCCATCTGACAACTGCCATTGAAACAGCTTCCACCCTCGATTCTCCCTCAGGAAGTGATTTTGCAAAAGCTGCTGCGGCCTCGGGGCTACTCGCCGCCCAATTCATAATTACCTCTCTTGTGATCACGGGTCTAAGTGTCTCACTAAACTCATTGATATGGGAGGCGGCATCTTGTGGATTACCTGCCGCCCATGGACCGAAGAGTCCCTTTGCCATTTCAGACGAAACTGGAAAATCCGATTCTTTTATCCAGTTTAATGCGGATTGACGGTCCTCCCTTCCCCACTCTGCAACCACGAGGCTCAAGAACTTTTGTTTCTTGTCATCCGGTAGCCCTAGGCCGAATGCCACTGCAGATAAAGGATCCGCATGTGCCCAAGGTGCTGCCATGGCGTTCGCGACCAAATTCTGATCTGCTGGTTCGAGGCTGGCGAACCAACCAATAGCTGCCTTTGAATCTTGAGAAACCCAACAAGCAGCCACGCTACTAAGCAGGTTGTCACGACTACTACCAAAAGGTAACATCTCTAAAAGATTAAGTGCCGTTTGCGGATCAGATTTTGCTATGGTGGATCCAATTGCAAACAGGGCTTCCGCCCGGCTTGCCTCTGTAAGACTTTTCACAACCCAATTGATCGCGGCTTCTTGATCCGCCTTGCACCATGCAACCGCGAGCTGATTCACCAATGATATCTTTTTGTTACCCTCTGGTAGCAATTCAACATATTGTGATGCCAAGACCGGATTCGTGTGGACCGCGCCTGAAAAAAGAACCTCTAATGCACCCTGACGTTGTGCGGCATCGGATATAGTAGCTACCCATTCGAAACCTTTTGCTAAATACTGTTGGGGCCACATTGCCAAAATAACCGTAAGAAATCTCTCGGCTTCGGAATAATCTCGAATTGACTTCGAGAACTCGGCTGCTCCAACCGGATTAAGACCACTCCAACGGCGCCCAAGTAATTGTATGGCTAGTTGCCGCTCTTCACCTTGAAAGCCGACCGCTATTTGATACAATCGCGACATATCAGATTCACCTGAACTCTCAAGCGAAGCAATGAATTGGGTTAACTCGACGGAAGTTCTGGGTAGAATAAGGTGCTCTTTTTCAAAAGCGTCGGTTTTCCCGCGAAATTCCCTACTTCTATTCCCTCGATTCGACTGATTTACAATATTTGTGTGACCTCCGCTTTGGTTAGCAGTTTCCATATTCGGCTTTCCAGGCAGAACTATTAGAAGGCAAGCCGCTAAAATGACGGCGAGGGTAACGAGAACGATTTTTCGTGCTTTCATATTCGTCATATTTCAGAACGGCATTCCGAACTAACGATTCGATATGTTAGCGTAAGAATACTGATTTTCATGTTTGGGTTAATCCTCCATCCACATAAATTCTCCAAGCCCGAAATGCTGCTCGCGTGGGGCCGCACCTGTTAACTTGACAGATACACCTGATGTGTTCAAGCCGAATTCAGACACGTCAGTCGCTTGGTGCCCCACAATAGCGTCACAACTGGCAAGTAGAGTGTCGGTCCCCTCTCCTGATTTTTTCAAATGCACCCCGGCAGAAAGTGGTGATGACAAAATATTATCGGTTCCGTAACCTGGATCTGTCATATACAAATTTCCATATGAATCACAGGAAACATTTGCATTAAAGTTAATTGTTGTAAAATATGCACCGTTGATATCACTCCCAGATGCGATTATATTAAATTTTATGTTATTATTTGTGGCAACACAACTATTGCTATTATAGTATGAATGACTGAAAGGCAAATTCCAAAATATCGGGCTTCCAAATACGCCTTTGCCATCATTCGAATTGACCCAAGTGTCTTCCGGCACTCCATCGATGTATAATTGCGTCGTGCCCTCTGGATCAACTCCGGCATTAGGGTCTGTAAAATAGGAAAAATTGTTTTTCCCATCTGGATACCCCAATGGATCGAATGTATTCCATCTCCCTAATTCAGGCAAGTACGTTCTGTTGGAGAAAATATAGCCGTCGATCTCTTTAATAAATGGTTTTCCGGTGAATCTTCCTTGCTCCAATCTTTCGCCATAGGCGGTGCCGGCGATTCGTTGATCTTCTTGGTACAGGGTGTTGCCGAGAAAGTCTGAGAGTATGACGTTTCGATCGCCTGTCATGATAGGAACTCCACCGGTGATGTGGGCCTCATTCGTGAAGCATTCGGTTCCCTCTGCGGCCATGACGTTGCCATCCCAGGCGTAGAGGTTTAGCTTTGCACCCGCCGACGTGCCGACGAGCTTGCCCTCCGCATTATAGATGAACTCTGCCTTGCCCATGGCGCTGTCGACTTGCAGGACTTTGTCCGCATAGCCGTAGCCAAGTGTGCGGGTGGGCTGGCCGGATGAATCGTTGTACGAAACGGGGCGACCTGCCGCGTCATAGCTGATTTGCTCTTTTCCCTTTGACGGCGAGGCAATGGTAGTGACTCTGTTCGAGGCGTCATACGACATTTTCGTGGCATGTCCGTCGATAGCTTTCTCGACGATGTTGCCGGAGGCGTCATACACGTATTTCTCGCTGCCGATGGAGACGGCGGAGGCGTAACCTGCGAGGCTGAGGATGCCAGCGGTGATGCCGGCCCAGTGTCTGGTGTTTGTTTTCATGGTGTCTGTGTGGTTAGAGAAGAGAGGTTAGATGTTAGATGGTAGAGGTGAGATGTTAGAGGGTGGAGGTTAGAGGTTATGGGGCTGTTGGAAGAGTTGCTAAGCTTCTTCATCTCACGTTTCGGATTTCAGATTTAGAATTTAGAATTTAGGATTTGGGGTTTCCCACTTGTGTCTTGATCACCTCGGTGAGTCTGCCGAGGGGATCGTAGTGGTACTTATGGAGGATGCCGTTGAGGGTGCGCTGGTCGAGTTTGCCGTCGGCGCTCCAGACATAATGGACATCGGTGACTGTCTTGCCCTTGTCGTCGGTGGCGACTAGGGATTTCGGGTGGCCGGAGTCGTAGGTTTCGTAGGCGATGACCCAGCCGTTGAAGTAGCGTTTGCGAATGAGGTGGAGGGTGGCCGGGTCGTAGTCATACCAGATTTTGGGAACGTCGTTGACCTTGATGAGGGTGTAGCGGCCGAGGGGGTCGTATTCGTAGGTGGTTTTCTGGAGGAGGGTGGGTGAAGATTCTTTGATAGGGGATGGTGGATTTTGGATAGACGAGGGAAGAGGGAAGAGGAGACTTTCCGCGGGACGCGGAAAGGAGCCCGCTGGAAGCGGGCGCTGCCCGGAAGCGGACGTTCCCCGGAAGACAGCCACGGACTCCTTGCGGCCCGAGGGGGTGTAGGTCCACTCCAGCAGGGTGTATCCGGCGGCGGGGATGTCGGTGCGCTCGCTGGTCTTGCGATCAAGCGCGTCCCAGGTGTAGGTGGATTTTACGCCCTGTCCGGTTAGAGCGGTGAGGACCCGGCCATAGTCGTCGTACGTGTAGTCGATGGTTTGGCCCTTGCCGTAGTCGATTTTGGTGAGACGTCCGGGCTTGTCGTAATCGAAGCTGATGTCCTGCTCGCCGTTGTTCTTGCGGCGGATGCGCCCGGTTAGATCGTAGGCCATTTCGAGTTTGGCATTCTCTCCCGTGTCCACCCCGGCGACGCGCCCGAGGGCGTCGCGTTCGAGATTGGCCGCCACGCCGCGCTCGTCCTCCCAGCCGGTAATCTGGCCGGTGGCATCGTGCTTGTAAGTGGTCTTTTGGCCGAGGGCGTCCACCTGCTTGACGAGGTTGCCCTTGGGATCGAAATGGATCACCGTTTCGTCACCCTTTGAATCGGTCTGGCGGACGATGCTTTCGCCGCTGTCGGCCACTTTCTCGCGCTCGGTTTTCTGCCAGGTTTGACCGTCCTTGAGCAGGCGTTCGAGTTGGCCGTCCGAATCGTACTCGTAGTTCCAAAGGGTGCCTTGAGCGCGGACGGCGGCGAGACGATTTTCGCCGGTGTATTCATAGCGGGTCTCCTTGCCGTCGATTTCCTTGACGTAGGTGATGCGCCCGCAGCCATCCCGTTCGAGGGTCTTGACGTAGCCCATCGGATAGCGCTCTTCGGACAGTTGTCCGAGCGCATCATACGAGTATTCATAGACCGCGCCGTCGAGGTTTTTGTAGCTCTCGACCTGTCCATCCGCACGGTAAGCGATCTCGATGGTGTGGCCAAGGGCGTCGGTGATTTTCACCGGCTTTTCGGAATCGCCGAGATATTCGTAGCTCTTGCTCAACTCGTCGAGCCGGAAGATTTTCGCGATGCGGTCGAGCGCATCGTACTCGAAGCGGATTTCGGCCTGCCCGGGAGTTTGTTTGGTTTTCACCCTGCCTTTTTCGTCATAGGACAAGCGGACGGTCTCGCGGCCGCGGGCATCCCTGGCACTTTCCAAGCGGTTCCTGGCAACGCCACGCACGCCAAAGAACTCCGTCGTTTCCCCGCCGTCGCGGTTCTTCCGCACGAGTTGTTGGGTGAGCGGATTGAAGGCAAAGCCCTCGCGGATGCCCAGCGCGTCGGTCCGCATCAGGTTGATCCCCGATTTCGTGATGCCGTATTGGAACTTGTAGTCGGAATCCGCGATCAGAAACGCACCATTGCCGGTCTTCGGAAGCTCGAATCCGGAATCCTTCTGCCAGGTTGCGTCCCCCCCCCCCC
>TBL_comb47_HYPODRAFT_10006760_pt1 | contig 12302 bp, 9 predicted proteins | sample TroBogypolimnion_40_FD_10682 | JGI IMG/M metagenome (IMG submission 10682) | reverse complement strand
AACTTTAAAGTTTCCAATAATGGGGGGCCGATCAAACTCGAGTCCATTGGAACCAATGAAGAAATGCCGTTTTCCTCCAAAGCAAGCTTGAAGCACTCCAAAATACTCGGCGCTGAGTCAATCAACGTTCCATCTAGATCAAAAATAATATCGGTAATTTTCCTAGACATAATTATTTTCAGGCTTCTGCTTACTCATATGTTGTTTAGCTGTTAACTGAATGGCTTCCATTAAAGGCACATTAATTTTGACACCTAACTCTTTGGAAATTTTATCTATATTAGGGATGTATTTATTTCTAATTGATATATCTCCATTGCTTTTATCCCTCACCTCAATCGCAACATCCGAGGAAAGGGTGGATTTGACTAACTTTGCTAAATCCAAAATACTCAGAGCCTGATCCGATCCAACGTTGTAGGCTTCACGAGACCTTCCTTTGTTAACTAGCTGTAACAACCAATCTGCCAAATCATCTTGGTAAAGATAAGAGCGTACTGGGGTTCCATCGCCGTTAATCTCAATAGATTGCCCACTTAGAACATCCCTAATAAAATTTCCAATTGCAAAATGGACGTCCAAAGGCAAGTCTGGCCCAACAAATGCAAAGCAACGCGCAATCACAACTTCTAAGGGATATTTTTCACTATACAAGCAACACAAATGCTCTGCGAGCCGCTTTGCTACGCTGTATGTATTTAAAGGATCTAAGGGGTCTGGCATTCCTAAGTGAGTTTCAGAAAATGATTCCATGTTCGAGGGTTGCGATCCATAAATGCCGCCAGAACTGGTTAGCAAAAACTTTTTAGCATTGACTTTCACCGAAAAATCTAATGTGTTACGAGTACCTAAAACAATTTGATCAAACCTATCTAACAAAGGCATTTTGGGGCCAAGCGTTGAATCAGCAGCAGCATGAATCACATGAGTGTAATTAGAGCCTCCATCTACAAGAGCATCCAAACCCCTTAATACATCACCCTTACGAAAAACTAGCCATTTCTCATTTTCAAACTCTGGAAATTTCTTTAAAAAAGAACTGGGATCTCTAGTGAGTACGCTAACAGCAGAACTTTTCAATGGCGAATGTTGATTTATTTGGGCAATACGACGCAACAAGGACCGACCGAAAAATCCAGTACCCCCTGTAATAAACAAAGAAGATTTGTTTAGAAAATTTGCGCTAGCAATAAAAGCATTAGTCACATTAATGTCTAACCAACTTAGATCTCTCATCTACACCATCAAGCATTTCTGCTTCAAGTTGAGCTAAAGATAATAGCGGACTCATATCCTCCAAGGGCATTGAAATAATAGAGCCATCTGGTTGAGGCATTGCAGCCACCTTTGGCGACAATACCTCATCGCTCTTTAAGTGGACATTTAGCAATCTAGGCCCACTTTTACCAAAAGATTTACCAAGATCGTTAACAGAAGTAATATCCTCGGCCGCAAGACCCATTCCTTTAGAAACCTCTACGAAATCAGGAATAAACAATCCAGAGGCAGGTCCAGTACCTAAATAACGCTCTTCAAAATAATTGCGCTGCGTATTTCGGATGGAGGCATACCCACCGTTATTCATCACCACCACAGTAATTGGCAAATTTAATGCTTTTAAGGTTGCCAACTCCTGTAGGTTAAGCATGAGACTGCCATCACTCTCCACACAAACAGTGGGGATTCGACCGGCACCAATACATGCACCAATAGCAGCAGCAATTCCATAACCCATCGAACCTAAACCCGATGTTAGGAACATTCGTTGCCCAATTTTATTGCGATATACAGTATAAAAAACTTCAACAGCTAAACCCGAACTACCCGTAATAACTAATTGATTTTCTGGGATGGCATCGGAAAGAGTCTCAGCAAATTCATAGTGGCTTATTGGACCATCTGATTCAAATTTTCTGCCATCTAGTGGCGTATACCTTTTTTTCCAATCCAGGCATTTGCTTTGCCAATCTGCCCAATTTGGATGCTCAGATTGCTTGCCATCTAACCAAGCATTTATAAAATCTTGTGCATCAGACAAAATGGGTAAAGAGATTTCCATTTCATGACGATCTAATTCATTTTGATCAACATCGACAACTATTTTTTTTGCATTGCGGGCAAAACCCTTGGGATTGTATGCGGTGATGATATTGTCCAATCGGCAACCAATACTAATTAAGCAGTCACAATTTTGGATTGCAAAATTTGGCGCGCGTGCAGCTACAACACCAGGACGTCCAATATATAAGGGGTGATCCCAAGATAAAAGGTCTGAGGCATTCCAAGTAAATACACATGGGATGCCCAACTTTTCAACCAACTCTTTAAATTGCTTTGCAGCCCCAGAAATACGAACACCATGACCAGCAATAATTAGAGGCCGCTTTGCTTTAGATAAGACATTATCTAATTCTGAGATGGCACTTAATAAGCCTAACCCTGTAGACTCAGTTGGTGGGACAAACCCTGCTAGCTTTTCTGGGTCTATAGGGGCAGCCTGAACATCAAGCGGAACATCTAACCATACTGGGCCCGGCCTTCCATTTCGCATGTGCCAAATGGCCTCTTCAAAACACTTTCTAGCATTCTCAGGGGAGTCTATGGTGACGGCATACTTTGTTACAGGCTTCACCATAGAAACCACATCCACTTCCTGAACGCCGCTTTGACGCAAAGGTCGTCCGCGCAATGCATCGGGCCGCTTTACCTGACCAGACAATATAAATAAAGGAAGAGATTCAATCCAAGCCCCTGCCACTGGCGTTAAAACATTGGTTGCACCTGGCCCAGTTGTAACCATCGCTACACCAAAACCAGAATTATGAGTCCTACCATATGCCTCTGCCGCAATTCCACACGCCTGTTCATGATGGCATGGCACGGCAGTTATGCGAGATTCACAAGCCAAAGCATCATTTAAATACATTGCTCCGCCACCCGGTAAAAAGAAAATATCCTCCACACCAATATCTGCCAATCGATTCAATAAATAATCAGCAACGCGATAAACTTTTTTTGGTGCGCCCATTAATCTGCCATCCAATATGTAAGTAAAGATTTGCGGTTTGGGTTTTTGTTGATTGATTCATCGGTATAAAAAGAATCATTCTTGAAGTGGGTGGATGAAATTTCCTCTACAACCGCTCCAGTTGCCGAGCGAAATGCATGACGCACGCCAGGCATTACAGTTACGACATCGCCAGGGCTAAGAATTTGAGATTTTCCATCCAACTGCAATTCCAGCTCGCCATGAAGAACATGGAATGTTTCTTCTTTTTGATTGTGGTATTGCTCAGGATGAAATTGCCCAGGAAGACTCACCAATAACTTCTTGCAGTAATCGCGATTAACTACTGTAAGCATCACAAGACCAAATTCATCAAATTTATCGATTCCATAATGATGAGATATTTCAAGCTCAACACCACCAGGAACGGTCACCTTTCCTTCCTGCAGCAAATTTTTGACTCTTTTTGCAATATCTAGTATTTTTTCTCGCGTATTTTTATGGCTGGCATTATCTGGGGCGATAGCCTGGTTAGGTTCTATATCAGCGCTTGCCACAAATTCCGAATACTTCGAAAAGTCATTGGCGGTGTATTGCGATTCATTTGGAGGGAAGGCAAAGTAAAAATTGTTACGAGAAATTCTTTCTCCTGCCTTGATCTTTCCTTTTGCAAACATCCCCCTACGCAATGAGCGTAGACTGTCTTTTTCGGCCTTATTTTCGGGAAGACGCGCTTGTCCTTCACCGCAAACCATTACCGTGTAAGCGGCTGCAGATAACCATGCATCAGCTTGCTCTGGAGTAACTGAGTAAGCATTGATTGGATATTCTGCAGTATTTAAACCAACATGCTTTTCAAAAATATTCGCACCCTTAGCAATAGCAATTTTTATAAGGTCGGTATTGTTAGGATTTTCATGTGTTGAGAATCCAATGCGAACATTAGGGTATCTTTTCTTCAAGAAATCAATTTGGGATAAATGCATTTTTTCATCAGCAGTTGGGTATTCGCCAACGCAATGCATTATGGCAAAATCTTTATTGCGATTTGATAAAAAACTCACGACTCGGTCAATATCATCAAGCGAGGCACCAGCTGTAGATGCAATTATGGGTTTATCAAAAGATACGGCCCTCTCTAAAACTGGCCAATCTGTAAATGAGCAACTAGCAACCTTAATGATGTCCAACTTTTGATCTTCAATCATGTCAAAAGATACTTCATCAAATGAAGTTGACATAGTCATAAAACCATTTGCTCTTATTTCAGAAATTAAAACGTCAAATTGCTCTCTGGATAGTCGTGTCTCTGCAAAACGTTTGATATATTTAATATCCATCCGATCTTTTAGGTCTGGATGAATGAAGGTATCTAGATCACGATATTGAAGCTTAAATGCAAACTTAAATTGAGGGTACTTCCTGCAAACCGCACCAAAAGCCTTGATCAATTCAACTCCATGAGCAATATCGCCCATGTGATTATTCGCCATTTCCAATACAAATAAGTTATTTGGTAATTTACTCACAATAAAGCCTTTATTAAAAATTTACACCTAAAAACGTTTCAATCTGAGTTGCCGCATACTCCAACATCTCTTTCGTTAAAGCTGGTTGAACACCAATCCAAAATGTATTGTTCATGACATTATCTGTATTGGTTAGCTCACCACTCACGCGATACTGCGCATCTTTCATATATGGCTGACGCGTCAAATTACCCGCAAACAGCAATCGTGTGCCTACCTTGTTTTGATCTAAGTAAGTTGTCAGATCTACTCTTGATACGGGACAGCCCTCTTTCAAAGTAATTGGAAATCCAAACCAAGAAGGATCTGAATCTTCAGTAGCTTCTGGTAACTGCAAATACTCCTCACAAGTTTGGAGGCGTTCTTTTAAGAACTTAAAGTTGTCCTTACGAGCCTGAATAAATGCTGGGGCCTTTTCCAATTGAGCCAAAGCACAGGCAGCTTGCATATCCGTAATTTTGAGGTTGTAACCTAAATGACTGTAGGTGTACTTATGGTCGTAACCATAAGGCAGGTCGCCTAACTTCCAAGCAAAGCGTTTTCCGCAAGTATTGTCTTTTCCAGGAGGGCAATAGCAATCACGACCCCAGTCTCTAAAACTTTCAGCAATTTGCTTTAATTCATAGTTATTAGTAAATACGGCGCCACCTTCACCCATCGTAATGTGGTGTGCTGGATAAAAACTGAGCGTTCCGATATCACCAAATGTACCAACCATTTGACCTTTGTAGGTCGTACCTAGGGCGTCACAGCAATCTTCCACCAACCAAAGATTATGTTTCTTGCAAATCGCAGTAACCACATCCAAGTTAAAAGGGTTGCCTAAAGAGTGCGCCAACATAATGGCCTTCGTCTTTGGACTAATAGCTGCCTCAATTTTCGAGGCATCAATATTGTGAGTGATTGGATCCACATCTACAAAAACCGGCACTGCTCCAAACTGCACAATCGGATTAACCGTTGTTGGAAATCCTGCCGCAACACCGATAACCTCATCGCCTTTTTTAATAGCCCTGTCACCCAGCTTTGCAGAGGTTAGCGTAGAAAATGCCACCAAATTAGCGGATGAACCGGAGTTCACGGTAATCAAGTGCTTCACACCAATAAATTCAGCAAGTTTCTTTTCAAACAGATCGTTAAAACGTCCGGTCGTGAGCCAACCATCTAAAGAGGCTTCCACCATATTTTCAAGCTCTTTGGAATCAATTAGCTTACCTGATGGCGGCACTACTGTTTGCCCAGGTACGAATTTCTTAGGAGCAAACTCTAAAGCGGAATACTCTTTTACCAATTCCAAAATCTGCTTACGAATTTTGTCTTTTGCGAATTGATCAATAGAGATAGAGGTTTCAGTCATAATTTTTATTGGTTAATTTAAGAGTTTTGATAATTAGTAATTTGCTGCAAACTAACCGCATGCATATCGGATTGCTTTTGATATGCTTGCTGCCATTGGGATATTTTTTCCACCGCATTCTCAAGACTCCATTTTGGAGACCACTGCAGATATTGGCGCGCCTTTGAGATGTCTAACTTAAGGGCGTGCGCTTCGTGCGGTTGCTCGCCAAGCACTTGCTCCCAGCTAGCAGGGGCTTGCCATTTCTTAATAAGTAGATCAATGACTTCTTGAACAGGTCTTGCATCCTCATCGCGTGGACCAAAGTTCCACCCACCATCAAAATCTGCACCTTGCTCATAGAGCGCTTGCGCCAATACTATATACCCAGATAAGGGCTCCAAAACATGCTGCCAGGGTCTGGTCGCCAAAGGATTGCGAATCATTAAGGGCTGATTTGCTTCAAAGGCTTTAATGGCATCTGGAATCAATCGATCTTCTGACCAATCGCCGCCACCAATCACATTACCCGCCCGCGCTGATGCAATGGCAACATGATGCTGGGAATATTTTTCAGGAGAGAAATAGGATTGACGATATGCGCTAGTCACTAACTCGGCACATCCCTTGCTATTGCTGTAAGGATCGTAACCACCCATTGGCTCATTCTCACGATAACCCCAGGCCCACTCCTTGTTTTCGTAACACTTATCTGTTGTCACTACTACAGCTGCGCGCACAGAATCTAGGGAGCGAATTGACTCCAAAACATGGACCGTACCCATGACATTGGTAGCATACGTCTCCACTGGGTTTACGTAGGAATAACGCACTAAAGGTTGGGCTGCCATGTGAATCACGATCTCTGGCTTAGCTTCGGCCATTGCCTTTTGTAGTTTTTCCAAATCGCGGATATCAGCAATATGTGATTTTTCAAGATTAGATTCGACATTGGCCACTTGAAAAAAATTAGGCCTTGTATTGGGTGCCAAGGCATAGCCAGTTACCTTTGCACCCATTGATGTTAGCCATAATGAGAGCCAACCACCCTTAAAGCCAGTGTGTCCAGTTAGAAAGACACGCTTGCCATTCCAAAAGCTTGGATCAACAGCAGAAAGGCTTGGACTTGTCATCCTTAATTCCACATCTTCCAAGGAGCATTACCACCCGCCCATAATTCTTCCAAATTCTGCTTGTCACGCAAGGTATCCATGGGCTGCCAAAAACCATTATGCGTAAAGGCCTCTAATTGATTTGAATTAGCCAAAGTTTCTAAAGGCTTGCGCTCCCAAATCGTAGAGTCATCTTCAATCAGATCAATTACCTTGGGCGAAAGGACAAAGAAACCACCATTGATATACATACCATCGCCGTGCGGCTTTTCTATGAAACTCTTCACAGCAGTGCCCTGCATATCCAGCGCACCAAAGCGACCTGGGGGTTGAACTGCAGTAACCGTAGCTTGTTTGCCGTGAGCCTTATGAAAAGCTATCAATTTAGTAAGGTCTACATTACCAACGCCATCACCATATGTGAAACAGAAGTCTTCACCATCTAAGTATTGACTCACGCGCTTTAAACGCCCACCCGTCAAAGTATTTTCACCAGTGTCAATCAGAGTGATTTTCCAAGGCTCTGCATGTTGCTGATGTATTTGCATTGCATTGTTATTTGCCATATCAAAAGTGACATCGGACATATGCAAAAAATAGTTGGCAAAATACTCCTTAATCATGTAGCCCTTGTAACCACAGCAAATAACAAAGTCATTAACGCCATGAGCAGAGTACATTTTCATGATGTGCCACAAAATAGGCTTGCCGCCTACCTCGACCATGGGTTTTGGGCGAGAAGAGGTTTCCTCTGCAATGCGGGTTCCCAAACCACCCGCCAAGATAACCGCTTTCATTAAATTTGCACCATAAAAAAATTGACTCTTATAAAAATTAATCTTTATTTTACAACGGCAAACTTACTTATTACTGCCGAGAAATTGGTATTTTGGCAGTCCAAATTCCATATTTTTCAATTAAATTACAGATAAATACAATCATCATTAAAAAATTAGCCACTGGGCGAATAATTGAGCCTAAGGATACTGGAAAATTGACGCCCTCCAAAGATAGCCCGCCACCTAAAAAGCTAGACTTAACTGGATAAATAACGCTCGCAAGATCAATCCAATCAAATGGAAAGATGAAAATTACCAAAATGAAAATAACTAACTTTTTGTATTCATCAGATCTAATTAAATAAGGAATTAAAACTAGATAGCAAAGATAAATATATCCACCGGTAGATATAGAAAAATTTGCAATAATTAAAAAGCTAGCTATCAATAGCTCAATCTTGGTCAATTTTTTTGCCAAAGTAATAATTGTCAATATAGCAGGCGCCATATAACCAAGCGCCTTGATTAATGAGAACCAAAATGCATAACTTGCCCTTGGTTCGCTGGAGCCGCTGCCATAAACAATTACCCATTTAATCGCATACAAATTCATTAAGGTATTTGGAAAAGATAACACCCCATCGATTGAAATGACTGCCCCCCCACCGAATAAAAGATAGTTTGCAAAAAATTTCTGAAAATCTAGCTCAACAGCCAAACCCGTGACTATAAAAATTAGAGATGCAGAAAGCAATGATTTTATTAGTGCACTTCTATCGAATTTATGGAAGTTCAAATACTGCAGAAGTAATATGCCAAAGTACGGCTTGATATTAACCAGCAAACCAAAAAAAATTGCTTTTAACCAAAGATTTGAAGTTGCGCAATAAAAAGCTAGTAATAATATTGCCAAAAATATTAAATTTCCCCGCTCGAGTGCAAATAAAACTGGAGTACTAATAATGCATGCTAATCCAACCATAAATTGATTGCCAATTTTAATTTTTTTCACTCACCAATATTGACGGTAATTAGCATAAAACTGATGTATAGGGCGCTAACAATTACCCCCCCTATTTAAATACTCGGCACGAAAATCAAAGCGGTCCAGCACATAAATTGGGTCTATATTGAAAGAAAATATTTTAAGAAAAAAATAATTTAATGGCGGATAAACAGACTGAAAGCTAGTATAAAAACCATCTTTTACAACCCTCTTTTTTGGGTTGTAAAAATCCATTAATGTATCGTTCTTATCCCAAACAAAAGGAGCTGGTAAGTAATGGTTAATAAAAAAATAATAAACGTAGTAGCAAAGATTAAATAGTTCACATACCAGCACTAATTGAAGCACTTGAAGTGAGCTAATTTTTGAACTTAAAACCTGAATACTCTTTGGAAGCTCACTTAGCATTTAATTTTAATTTTTAAAGATTTTTAGGCGCATTATGATTAGCTAGTGTAGCTTTTTTATTTAATGCTGGTTAAGGTTTGCGATTAATTTAGAATTCAGAAGTGCTCTGTTGCCTTATAAGTCCGTAATAAAATATTTAGCTAGTCCACATTTATGCTCCATAGACCCCTTTACCGCCTTTTAGGCCACTTCTTACAGAAGAATGACCGGCGCAAGATTTCCACCAAAATCTTGATGGGCGATAGCTTTAACTACTCAATTCGCAATGCATCCTTTGTCAACAGTCGCTCTATCCTGTTTGCATGTGATGTCTATCCTGAAAATCCACAGTCCAGTATTACCAATACCGCTTATCTAGATAGTATTCCTCAAAAACTGAGTGTCTTTCAAAATTCAAGCCCTACTTCTTCGTCACCCACAATTTACGTAGCAAGTGACGGCATTGCCTATTTTGCTGAGAATGTACTGGGGATGATCAGCGCTCCTTTTATTTTAGTGACGGGTGATAGCGACTTACCTATTAATATTTCGACCTTAGGGCAGAGTTTAGAAATACTTCTATCCAGCCCCAAACTTCTGCGCTGGTACGCACAAAACAAAGATATGCAGCATCCCAAAATTCAATCACTACCCATTGGTATCAATATTCACAACCTCTGGTCTAATCCTCTTGAATGGGGTGGAGGCTTCATACTACCTGCAATGCAGGAGCTGCAACTTAAAACTATTGCTGAAAAAGCGCTACCGTTTACTCATCGTACGCCCAAGATCTTTTGTAACTGGCATTTTTCGATTGATCGTGCCGATCGCAAGCAATGTCTTGATCAGATAGNCCATGCTCTTTGTTNTTTTCAAGACAAGCCGCTGCCGATGGCCCAAACATGGGAATTNCANTCNCANTTNCAGTATGTCCTAAGTCCACACGGAGCTGGGCTTGATTGTCATCGCACTTGGGAAGCTTTAATACTAGGTTGCATACCCATTGTCAAAAGCTCTTCTATCGATGATTTATTCACCGATCTGCCGGTCGTCATCGTCAAAGATTGGCATGAAATTAATTCTGATTTTTTTAAACGTGCCGCCAGCCAATTGGATGGCAAGAAATTAAATTTCAAGAAGCTCTATATGCAATATTGGAAATCAATCATCAAAGGACAACTAAAGTAATCCCAAAATACAGCGCTCAAGGTTGCTATCAAAAACACAGCGCGCTGATGAAGATATAAAAATAAGCGGCAATCAAAAAACGTAGCATAAATAGAGTCTTTTCACTAGGGCCGATTAGCCATCCCCTTGTATCAATGCTGGATTGCTTTTTACCCACTTCTTTGAAATTTGTTAAATACTGATAGGCCAGTAGCAAGCAGGGGAAGTATAAAAAGCCATAGAATAAAGTTCTAGAGAGTGGCATCCAATGGCGTCCAGTGATATCACTTGCAAGCACTGAAATAGGAGGCAAAAGATCAGCAAACACCCCTCCAGATAACATCATGTTGTCAACATTGCCTACCCAATTGTTCATGCAGTACACAGCAAACCCTAGGTAACCCAAGATCTCAATAAAAAGCATTGTCTTTTGGTTGCGGATAAACAAATACGATAGAGCGATAAACGGAGTAATTAAGATAACCCACTGCGGATGCCACAACACCCAGCTAAAGAGCAAAGCATAAGAAAGTATGCAGGCGGTAATAGCGCGCTGCTGCCATTTTGTAGAGTCTTCATTGCAATTGAGTTTTGAAAAATACAGGTACGCACACATACCTAGATAAAAACTATTGGCGACTAAAAGTCGGATGTTGATTCCGTTGCCGGCAGCCTTAGCAGTAGTAAGACCGAAAATTTGTGCTGTAAATACATCGCTATGCCAGTACAGAGCAAACTGTACGGCAGCAATCAATAATCCAAATAGTCCGTATATCACTAGATACATCAGGCGCTTTTCAATTATTAAAACCAGTGGCAGGTAAGCAAAAGCAGCAAAATACTTAAAAGAAATTGCTACGGAGAACCAGAGCACAAACCATTTCAAGTCTTTTGCAAAATAGGCGCGCAGGCCCAAAAGCATAAAAAAGAGGGCAAAAATATCATAACCACCAAAAATAAAGATGGCAAAAATAGCGATGGGTGAAGTCGCAAACAAAAGTTCAGGAATACGATCATTTCTGAGCTCTTGATTTGCAGGAAGCGTTATACAGATTTGATCTGCAATTTTTCTAACCAAGTTTACAGACGCAAAGAAAAAAATGGCAAGCAGCAATTTTGACCAAATGGTCTGAATAACTGTTGGGTACATCCAATTCTGACTTGTAACCTCCGGGATCAAACCCAATAACTTAAGTGGGATATTCCAGATAGCAAAGAACCAATAAAAAATAGGGAGATAGTTGTTATCTCCCATGCGGGACTTGTTGTAATCGTAAAAATCCCAGAAATGCCCATAGAGATAGGCAAATGATGAGCTATTAGTGTGTGTCAGGTCAGATTGCTTGAACAGTAAAAAACATAGCCCTAAAGAAATTCCGTATACCCAATAATCTAATTTAGAAATCTGAAGGGTTAATTTCATGCAAGCAGAATGGTTTAGGACTGAGTAAATGCCTGGTAAGCCTGCACAAGTCCATTCTCTAGATTAATCTTTGGCGACCATCCTAGACGATTTAATCTTGCGGAATCCATCCACTTGCGAGGAGCGCCATCTGGCTTTGTTGGGTCAAAACTAATTTTTCCCTGATAGCCTGTTGCTTTAGCAACAGCATGGGCTAACTCATTGATCGTCACATCATTGCCATAGCCCACATTGATATGACTTTGCATGGGCTGTGTTTGAGTGTCGTACGTTTCTTTATCTAGCTGCATAACAAAAACAGAAGCTTCAGCCATGTCATCCACAAATAGAAACTCTCTTCTCGGGGTCCCGGTACCCCAAATTACCACTTCTGAAGCATTGGCGACTTTAGCCTCATGAAATCTTCTAATCAAGGCTGGAATAACATGGCTATTTTCAGGATGGTAGTTATCTCCTGGGCCATATAGATTGGTTGGCATTACTGAGCGGTAATCCACGCCATGACTTTGGCCGTACTGACGGTTATAGCTTTCACACATTTTGATGCCGGCAATTT
>TBL_comb47_HYPODRAFT_10006759_pt1 | contig 12302 bp, 10 predicted proteins | sample TroBogypolimnion_40_FD_10682 | JGI IMG/M metagenome (IMG submission 10682) | reverse complement strand
CAGGGGCAGCACCCTCCGCTCCGGCCTACGGCCTTCGCTGCGGATGCTGCCCCTGGCCCGGCGAAACAACCATCGGTTGGATCAGTTCCAGGCGGGAGAACCGCTCAGCTTATGCGAAGTCGGGCGAAACGCTCTGAAAGAGCGTGAGCCCGAACAGTTCTCCCACCGTTGTCCGTTCTGCTGCCGACACACTGCGCCCGCCATGGTATTCCCTCACTGATATGTATTGGCCTGTCAAGGATGGCAGCCAACTATTTTTCTAACTATTTCGAGGGCCGCTGCTGCCCTCTGGCCTAGTTCGGCTACTCCCGACGACAAGCGGGAAGACCGACCTCAGATTAATTACGGCCCGCTGTGCAATGCTGCTGGCGTCCCTGAAGCCATTGAGGTGGTGGAAGGCAGGGTGAGTGAACCGAGGAACCGGATGCGGCGAATTTGGCACGTCCGGATCAGTGAGGGGCCGAGGCAGGCAACTGCCCCGGCCTATCCGACCACGTTCCAGAGCCAGCCGAGGAGGCATCCCTACCGCAGGGCCATAAAGTCGTCCGGTCGCGGGGCGGCTCAGCAGGGGCTTCGCTACCTCGCCGCCTCATCCTCAAGATAGGTTCGGATCATGCTGTCGAAATCCGGGTCCACCTGAAACCCCAGGGCCTTGGCTCGGGTCATGTCCCAGGCACCGGGCCAGCTCTTGACGATATTCTCTACTGCTGGGTCGGGGGTGAAGGTGATGCGCGAAACCGTTTCCTGGCCTGCCACCCTGCCCAGCGCCGCGACCATTTCGGCCACGGTGACTGACAATCCTGGGAGATTGACGATGCGGCTGGTGCCGAAGTTGGCCGCCGGCAGATTGTGACCCAGGATCAGGCCTTCGATGGCGCGCCGTGGGGACAGCAGCCACACCCGCAACTGGGGCGTCACGGCGCAGACCGAGGTCTCTCCGTGGAGTGGCTCCCGGATGATGCCGCTGGCGAAGGACGAGGCCGCCTTGTTGGGCTTGCCGGGGCGCACGCTGATGGTCGGCAGCCGCAGAACCCGGCCGTCCACGAAGCCGCGCCGGCTGAACTCATTGACCAGCAGTTCGGCGGCCGCCTTGGCGGCGCCGTAGGATGACTGCGGATTGAGTGCGGTGCTGTCCAGCACCAGCTCCGGTAGCGGGCCGCCATAGACCGCCACGGAACTGGTGAACACGACTTTGGGCAGGTGGCCGAGCCTGCGGCAGTGCTCCAGCAACTGGCGGGTGACGTCGAGGTTGACGCGCAGGCCCAGGTCGAAGTCGGCTTCGGCCTGACTGCTGACGATCGCCGCCAGGTGAAAGATTGAGGTCGTGTCGGCGTCGATCAGCTGCCCGAGCAGAGCGCGGTCGGCGATATCGCCGGTGACCACGTGCACGCGCGGATCGCCGAAGTCATTGGCGGTGACCACATCGGCCAGCACCAGCTGGTCGATGGGGCGCGCGACACCATTGCGGTCGCACAGGTGACCGATCGCCAGCAACTGATGGGTAAGGCGCTGCCCGAGAAAGCCGGCGCCGCCGGTGACAAGAACTTTCATGATGTCTCTCCTTATTTAATTTTTGACTGCGGCCAGCCAACCCAGGCCATCCACAGTGGCCCCGCGCGGGTGGTACTCGCAGCCCACCCAGCCCTCGTAGCCCAGTTCGTCGAGAAGCTTGAACAGGTAGGGGTAATTGACTTCACCGTCGCAGGGTTCTTTCCGGTCGGGCACGCTGGCCACCTGCACGTGGCCGATGCCGGTGAGGAACCGCTTGAAGGTGGTGGCCAGATCGCCTTCGACGATCTGGGCATGGTAGAAATCCATCTGCACCTTGACGTTGGGTTCGCCGCACTGCTCGCGCAGGGCGTGGCCCTGGGCTTGGGTGCGGAGGAAGTAGCCGGGCATGTCGCGGCCGTTGATCGGTTCGATCAGCAGCGTCAGTCCGGCCTTGGCCACCTCCTGCGCGGCGTAGCGCAGGTGCTCCAGGAACACGTCGGTGTGCATGGCCCGGTCGGCGTCCTCGGCGACCAGGCCCGCCATCATGTGCACCCGCCTGGTGCCCATGGCCTCGGCATACGTGATGCCGCGCTGGACGCTGGCCCGGAATTCGGTTTCACGTCCGGGCAGGGCCGCGATACCGCGCTCGCCGGCCGCCCAGTCACCGGGAGGCAGGTTGAAGGTCACGTTCTCCAGCTGGTGCTGCCGGAGCAGGGCGGCCAATGCCTGGGGCTCGTATTCGTAGGGGAACAGGAACTCGACGCCCTTGAAACCGGCGCTGGCGGCGGCGGCGAAGCGCTGCGGGAAGGGGACCTCGTTGAACAGCATGGTCAGATTGGCGGCGAACTTGGGCATGGCATGGCTCCCGATCAGAAGTTGAGTCCGAAGGCTTGTTTGAGCTCTTCGATCTGCCCGGCGTCGAGTGTGCGCGCCGGCAGTTGGTGCAGCAGAAGAAACAGTTTGGCGGTCTCCTCCAGTTCCTCGGCGGCGTAGACCGCCGCCTCCAGGCTGGCGGCGGACACCACCGGCCCATGGTTGGCCAGCAGCATCGCCGAGTGGTGGTCGGCCAGGGCGGAAATGGCGCCGCCCAACCCGGGATCGCCCGGGCGGAAGTACGGAACCAGGGGCAGGTGGCCGATCTTCATCACGAAGTAGGCCGTGAGCGGTGGCAGGCAGTCGGTTGGGTCCAGTCCCTGCAGGCAGGACACGGCGGCGGAATGGGTGGAATGCAGGTGCACGATGGCGCCGGCGGCCTCCCGTTGGCGGTACAGGGCCCGGTGCAGGACCGCCTCCTTGGAGGGCCTGGAACCGCCCAGCAGGTGGCCCTCCCAGTCCATCTTGGCCAGTTCGGCCGGGTCCAGCCGGCCCAGGCAGGCGTTGGTGGGGGTGAGCAGCCAGCCGTCATCCAGGCGCACACTGAGGTTGCCGCTGCTGCCGGCGGTGAGGCCGCGGTCGAACAGGGAACGACCCAGCTCGACGATCTGTTCGCGCCGGCGGTTCTCTTCGGAGTGGGCGTGCACGGCGGGGCTCATGCCAGCAGCTCCCAGGCCTTGAGGAAGAAATCGGGGCTACCGAAGTTGCCGGATTTGAGCGCCAGGGCCAGCGGCCGGCCCCGGTCTGGGGCCTGCAGCGAGGCCGTCCAGGGTACGCCCGGGTCGATCTCTGGGCCGATGCGCAGACCGGAGACCCCGAGCGCCTGGACCACCGTGCCGGACGTCTCGCCGCCGGCGATGATCAGCTGGCCCACCCCCATCCGCACCAGGCCCAGGGTGATGCTGGCCAGCGCGCTCTCCACCAGCGCCCCGGCGCGTTCGGCGCCCACCTGGCTCTGCACCTCCCGCACCCGGTCCGCCGGAGCGGTGGCATAGATCAGGATCGGCATCGCGTCACTCTGCCGCGCCGCCCAGGCCAGCGCGGCGCCGGCCACGTCCTCGCCGCGCGCCAGGGCCAGCGGATCCACCTGGAAGGCCGGGGCCCGCTCGGCCATGAGCGCAACCTGGCGCTGGGTGGTCAGGGAGCAGCTGCCGGCCACCACGGCCCGCCGGCCGCCGGTGGCGGGCAGGGTGTCGGCGCTGCCCCTGCGGGTCAGCAGGCCCTGGCGGCGGAGCGGTTCCGCCAGGCCCAGGGCGATCCCGGAACCGCCGGTCACCAGCGGCAACCCGATGCAAGCGGCACCGATGGCTTCCAGGTCACGGTCGCTCACCGCGTCCACGATGGCGAAGGTGAGCCCTTCGCGCCGCAGGGCCTGGAAGCCTGCGGCGATGGCGGCGGCACCCCGCTCCACCACGCCATAGTCGATCAGGCCGACCTTGCCGGTCACCTGCTGCTGCAGCACCCGCACCAGATTGGCGTCGGTCATCGGGTTCAGGGGATGATCGCGCATGCCCGATTCGTTGAGCGGCTGGTGGCCGACGAACAGACACCCTTGATAGATGGTCCGGCCGTTGGCCGGGAAGGCCGGACAGGCGATGGTGAAATCGCTGCCCAGGGCCTCCAGGAGAGCCTCGGCCACCGGGCCGATGTTGCCCTGCGGTGTCGAATCGAAGGTGGAGCAGTACTTGAAATAGAACTGGCGGCAGCCGTGTTCGCGCAGCCAGCCCAGGGCGGCCAGCGATTCGGCCACCGCCTCTGGGGCCGGCACCGAGCGGGATTTCAACGCGATCACGATGGCGTCGACATCCTCGGGCGCCGGTCCGGTGGGGACTCCGATCAGTTGCACGGTGCGCATGCCGGTCTTCACCAGCATGCCGGCCAGGTCGGTGGCGCCGGTGAAGTCGTCGGCGATGCACCCCAGCAATACGCTCATGTTCGATACCCCTTTCCCAATGGATGGATGATGTAGCTAGGCACGCAGGCGGAGCACCGCGTACGGAGCCAGGTCCAGCACCCTGCCCGCCAGGGGATGCTCGCCGGCCGTCAGCCGTTCCGGATCCGACGCGGCGGCCAGGAAGCAGTGTTCGTCGAGGCTGGAGATGTGCAGCAGGTCGGTTTCGGGCAGTTCGACCTGTTGAGGCAGAGCGGTGAGATTGGCCACCCACACCTGCAGTTTGCCGGCCACCAGTGCGCCCAGCGCCAGGATCTCTCGGGGTCGGCTGGAGCGCACCGGCACCGCCGGCATCCCGGCCAGCGCGCTCAGGCCCTTGAACACGTGGAACACCGGGTACAACCCGCCCGCCCGGTCAGCATACCCGGGCAGCGATCCGCTTCCCGGCGTGTGCAGCAGCCCCAGGTCGCCGGTGCCGGCGCCTAGGGTGATCGCCGAGGCTGCGCCCTGGGTGAAACGGACGAAGAACCCGAGCGACCAGGCTGCCGCGAACAGGCCCCGCTGGCGCGGGTCCATGCGGTTCATGGCCTGGCGCAGGTTGTCCGGGTTGGCCATCGGCGCCTCGCCGTAGGGATTGGCGCGCATGCCGATGGCGCTCGGCCCCACATGGTAGGGCTTGCCCTGGATGAAGGAGCGCACGGTATCGGCGATGTAGGGCAGAGCCTCGAGGCCGCCGGTGGCCGAACGGTCATCGCCGGCGTGCATCAGCGCGATGGTGGTGAAGGTCACCATGTCGAGCCGTTCCACCGGGGGCCGCTTGCGGTTCAGTTCGGTGAAAAAGGCGAAGGTGCCGCCGCCCAGGCGCACGCCGGGAAAGGCCCGCCGCGCGGCCCGGTAGACGTCCTCCAGCGGTGGGCAGGGCGGCCACGGGCTGCCCGGCAGGGTGCACTTGAGATCCGGGGCGGGCGAGATCAGCAGGGTGGTAAAGGGTGAGCCGAGTTCCTGGACGGTGCGGCCCAGGGCCAGGATCTCCTCCTCGAAGGCGTCCAGGCTGCGCACCACCGCCTCCAGCCAGAGCTCGCCGCCCAGGCGGCGCCCGGTTTCGATGAGGGCGGCCAGGGTCGCGCGGTCGCGGCAGCGTTCGGGATCGTAGCCGATCAGCACATGGCGCGGGCCGGCCAGGCGCAGCCGGGCCGCAGCCTGCCGGGTCTCCGGAAGGTCCTCGGGATCCAGCCCGAAACCCAGCGGGGGCACGGTGCCGCTCGCGGGTTCCAGGGACAGCAGCGCCCGCTCCGGGGCCGGCGCCAGGGTGGCCCCGGCTTCGATGGCCACCGACAGCAGCACCCGCTGGGAGACCCGCTCGCCTTTGGCCATGGTGTACGGCCAGGGCAGCGCCAGCGGGCGCGAATAGGTCTTGTAGGATGCGTCGGTCCAGTTGCGCTGATCCTCCATCTCGAAGACGTCGCCTTCCATCCGGCAGGTCAGCTTGTGCCCTGGGGCGAATTCGTGGGTCAGGGCACGCAGGTTCAGCATCGGCTGGAGTGGATTGATCAGCCCGGGGAACTGGCCCGGCTCCGCCCGCCCATCCGCGTATTCGATGGTGCAGGGCCGGCCGGAGACACCGTCGATGGGGTGCAGCACCACGAAACCCACCCGGTCGGTGAGGAAGTCGGTAAGCGCCTCCCCTTCGGCCGCGAAGACCAGGGTACCGTCGTCCGAGCCCTCGATCCTGACGCGGTAGCGCAGGCTCTGGACGGCGTCACGGGTGACGGCGTCGTAGGCGACCCGGAAGTGCCCGGGCTCCTGGTCCACCTGCAGGTTGCTGATGACCGGGCGGTAGGTGCCCCAGTTCTTGTCGCGCACGATGAACGAGACGGCCCGCAGCATCTCCCGCCCGCCCAGGCGGATGAAGCGCAGGTTGCCTTCCTCCAGTTCCGCGCTCAACGGCCCGGCATGCAGGAGAAGGGACTCGGCCAGCGGTTCGTCGGTACCGAACAGCATGATGTTCCTGGATGGGGTAGGCATGGAAACTCCTTTCGTATCTGCAGCTTCAGTGGCGGCTACGGGTGCTGACGATGCGTTCGATCAGGACCGCGGCGATAATCACACCGCCCACCGCCGAGCCCTGCCAGAAGGCTGAAACACCCAGCAAGTTCAGACCGTTGCGGATCATCACCATGATGAAGACGCCGAACAGCGTGCCGATCAGGGTGCCACGCCCGCCGAACAGGCTGGCCCCACCGATCACCACCGCGGCGATGGCGTCCATTTCCAGGTTGGTGCCGCCCAGTGGATCGATGGACATGAGCTGGGCCGAGGAGATGGTGATCGCGACCGCCGCCAGGGTGCCGGAGATCACGTAGGGCAGGACGCTATAGAAGATTACGCTGAGGCCGGCGGTGCGGGCAGCGTCACGGTTGGAACCGATAGCATAGATGGTCCGGCCGCCCTTGGTATAGGTCAGGTAGCACCAGGCCAGGATGTAGAGCACCAGAAGCACCGCCACGTTGGCGGGCAGGCCGAAAAAGCTGGCGTATACCAGGCCGTTCAGGCCCTCGGGCAGATTAGTGATGGAGGTGGCGCCGGAGAGGATGTAGGCTAGGCTGCGGGCGATGGCCATCATGCCCAGGGTGGCCACGAAGGCCGCCAGGCCGAACCAGCCGATCAGCACACCGGAAACCAGCCCCAAGCCAGCTCCGGCCAGCATGCCTAGGATGATCGCTACCGGGATGGAGAAGCGATGCAGGGCCAGGCCCAGGATGACACCGGCCAGGCCCGCCACCGAGCCCACCGACAGATCGATGCCGCCGGTGAGGATCACGAAGGTCATGCCGATGGCCACGATGCCCACGACCACGGACTGGTCCAGCAGATTGAACAGGTTGGTGCTGGTTAGGAAATGCGGCGAGAGCAGGGCCAGCACCACCGCGAGCAGCAACGCCAGCAGGCCCATGCGGATCTCCAGGGTGCCGGTCAGCCTGCGCAGCCACGGCAACGGCGGCCTTCCCGGACGCGGCGTGGAGCTTAGGTCGGATGCTTGGGTCATGTCTGCCTCGCGAAAAGAGCCTGAACCCGCGAGCGGATGGCCTCGGGTGAAGGCGTGGGGGCGCTGCCGGCGAGGGTGATGCCGATCGCGCCCATGTCATGGCCGCGCTGACTGTGCACGGGCACGACCAGGGTCTGGCGGGAGCCGTCGGGCTCATGTACGAAACCGTTGACCGGACAGCTCAGGGCGGTCTTCACCAGGCAATCGCCGATCAGCGGCATGCCACCGGTGCGGAAGCCGGGATCGGCCCCGGGCTGCGCCACCGCGACATCCAGGCAGCAGACCCGGCCCTCCTCCAGCAGGACCCAGAAGCCGGCGCCGTCAAGTTCCTCTGCCAGTTCGCGCAGCATGCGGCTGTTCTGCTGCATGGAGGTGCGCGGGGCGGCCAGGAGGGTGAGCTTTTCTTCGTCCAGGATGGCGCTTGGCAGGTCGGCCAGGCTGGCGCCGTCGCTTATCACCACCACCCGGCTGCACAGAGCCAGCAGTTCGGCGAAGTCCGAGGACACGACCACGATCGCCACGCCCTCGGCGGCAATCTCTCGCAGGATCGCATAGATCGAGGCGCGGGTGCCGATATCCACGCCCTTGGTCGGCTCATCCAGCAGCAGCACCTTGGGCCGCAGGAGCAGCCAGCGGCCAATGATGATCTTCTGCTGCATGCCACCGGAGAAGGAGAGGATGCTGGTGTCGAGCATTTGCTCGGCGGAAAGATCCAGCCGGCGCATCAGTTCGTCGATGGCTTTCTGGCGGGAGCTGTAGCCCAGGGTAAAGCCCCGGTGGGCGCCCAGGTGACCCAGCAGCAGGTTCTCGCGCACCGTGAAATCGGGCACGATACCCTGCACCCGGCGATCCTCGGCGACGAACCCGATGCCGGCGCGCACGGCATCGGCCGGTTTGCGCGGCGCGAAGGGCTTGCCGTCCAGCTCGATGACCCCGGCCTGGCGCGGGCGCAGGCCGAAGATGGCCTCCAGTGTCTCCGACCGGCCGGCTCCCACCAGACCGCCCAGGCCAAGGATCTCGCCGGCCTGGACTGCGAAAGACACGTCCCGCACCTGGGGGGTGCAGCACAGGCCGCGCACCTCCAGGACCGGCACGCGTTCGTCCTGCACCGGCTCCGGTCGGGCGGCGTAGACGGCTCCCAGATTGTGCCCGACCATCAGCCGGATCAGTTCGGTCTGGGTCAGGGAGGCGGTGGCCACGCCGTTGGCGACAGTGTGGCCCTCGCGCATCACGGTGACACGGTCGGTGATGGCGAAGACCTCCTCCAGCCTGTGGGAAACGAATACCAGGGCCCGCCCCTGGCTGCGCAGCTTGGTCATGATGTCGAACAGGCGCTCCACCTCCAGCGGGCTCAGGGAGGTGGTCGGTTCGTCGAAGATGATGAGATCGGCGTTGATGGCCAGCGCCTTGGCGATCTCCACCAACTGGCGCTGGGCCGCGGAGAGGGAGCCAACTTCGTCGTCCAGGAGCAGTGAATCGGCCACCCCGAGGCTGTCCAGCAGGTCCCTGGCCCGGCCGCGCATGCGCGGGTACGACAGTCGCCCCGGCTGGCCCAGTTCGGGCAGGAAGATGTTCTCGATCACCGAGAGGTGGGGCGCCAGCGAGGTTTCCTGCATCACCATGGTGATGCCGGCCGCCAGCGCCTCCCGGGGGGAGCGGACATCGAGCCTCGATCCGCGCCAGACGATCTCTCCGGCATCATAGGTGACGTGACCGGAGATGATTTTCGAGAGGGTCGACTTGCCGGCGCCGTTGGCGCCCAGCAGCCCGTGCACCTCGCCGGCGTTGACGGAGAACTCCGCGCCGCGCAGCGCCCGGGTGCGGTCGAAGGTTTTCTCGATCGCGCGCGCCACGAGCATTTCGGTCACGTCAGAGGCCATCTATTTGACCTCGTTGGCGAACACCGTTTCACGGATGGTCGGCAGCATCTTGACCAGGTTCTTGTTGGTCACCACCACGATGGGCACGAGGATCTGCTTTTCCACTTTCTGCCCGTTCAGGAAGCTGAACAGGGCCTGGCCGGAGCGTTCGCCCATCAGGAAGGGCTGCTGCATGCCCGAAGCGACGATCTCGCCCTTCTTGATGAGGTCGACGAATTCCGGGATACCGTCGAAGGCGGCCACGGCGATCTGGCCGTTGCGGCGGGCGGCCCGGACCGCGCGCACGGCGCCAAGGGTGGGCGCGTCGGTCTGGATGAACAGGCCGCGCATGCCCGGGTTGGCGGTCAGCATGTCCTGGGTGAACTTGAAGGTCTCCTCCGCGGTGTAGGCCTGCATCTGCTGCAGAGCGGCCTCTTTGATGCCGTTCTCGGCCATGGCCTGGCGGAAACCGGCGGTGCGCAACTGGCCGTTGTTGCGGGCCAGCGAGATCGACACGATGCCGCTGGTGGCGCCGCCCCAGCCCTTCTCCTTCATGGCTTCGGCCAGGGCCTTGCCGGTGTTGTAGGCGCCTTCGCGGTTATCCGAAATGATGAACGAGACGTAGGAGCCACTGGTGGTGCCGATATCGGCGATGACCACCGGGATCTTGGCCTTCTGGGCCAAGTCGAGCACGCTGGGGGCGGTGGAGGAATCGGTCGGTGAGATGACGATGCCATCCACTCCCCGGGCGATGGCGTCCTGGGCGTTCTTCAACTGCGTCTGGGGATTGTTTCGGCTGTCCAGGACCTGGAAGCCATAGCCCTGCTTCTTGGCCGCAGCCTCGACGCCCTTGGAGAGGTAGCGCCAGAATGGCAGGTCCATGCCTGGGGTCAGGTAGACGATGTCCTTGGCCAGGGCCGGGACGATGGATGCGATGGCGAGTCCGGAGACAAGCGCTGCCCTGCCGACGAGTCGGCTGATGGTCGTGATGCTCATGGTGATTCTCCATTGCCCCTGTGGAATACAGACCGACTCCGACGGGGATCTGCGGAACCGGCGGACTTCAGTTAGATTGCGGAAAAGCTAGCGTGCGACGGCCGACCAGTACGCGTCGACCGTCTGTTCCATGTGGTCTTCCATCGCCTGTTCGGCGGCGTCGCCGTCACTGCGTTCGATGGCTTCAAAAATACGGGTGTGGAAGGCGATCGCCCGTTCTGGCTGGCCGGGGGTGGTGAGGGTGGTCTGGCGCTGTTCCATCAACCAATCGCTGAGCGCCGCCAGAGTCACTTCGAAGATGCGGTTGTGCACAGTGCGCACGATCTCCGTATGGAAATCCAAGTCGGTGCGTTCCAGTTTGGGCAGGTCGCCGATGGCGGCGGCGTTGGCTTCCAGGGCCCGGCGGATGCGGGCCAGATCCTCAGTGCTGCGCACCAGCGCCACCCGCCGGGCGATGGCGCATTCGATCAACTTGCGGGCGTCCTGCAATTCCCGGATGCCAGCATCCTCGTTCATGAACGAGCGCACTGGTACGTTCAAACCGGACAGTATCTTTTCCGGCGAAACCCGGGTAACCACCGCCGGGCTGCCATTGCGCAGGCGCAGAAGGCCGGCCCGTTCGAGGGACAGCAAAGCCTCCCGTACAGCTGGGCGGCCGACACCGAAGGTTCCCATCAATTGCCGTTCCGAGGGCAGACTGTCACCAGGCTGGAAGGTGTGCTCCAGGATCATCAGTTCAAGCTGTCGTTCAATCTCTCGGTGCACCTTCGGTGTGCCGGGAACATCCTGAAAAGACATACACCAACCTCCGGACTAGATATCTATGAGACCACCTGTCATACCAATTTAGGCTATACGAAATGGTTATTCCCGGAGCCTTGGCTGTCAAGAGCTTTTTTAAAAAAATCAAAGCCGAAGGAACTGGCTCAGGGCCTTGGCGCAGAAGCCCAGAAAGGCTATCCACCCTTCGGAAGGCCCCAATGACACCAGCGATGATGGTGTTGGGGGACATGAGCATTCAAGAAAATATCAAATCCGCGGCGCGGCCGGTTCGGGCGGCGACTTGGCCATGTTTGCCAAGGATTTCATCCTGCGGGTCAATTGTGTCGGCATCGGTCGGTTCGGGGTGGCGGTAGCAATGGATGTCCGGATGCGGCAGACGACTCAAGCCATTGATTCCTCTGTTGATTCAGTCAATGGAGGATCATGGACACCTCCAGCTTGAACCCGAAATTCGGGAACGCCTGCTGACGGTGGGGTCAGCGATGCAATGCGACGCACTCCACACAGTGTCGTCGCCCACACAGCCCAACCTCAAGCTCATCGGCAAGGAACATGTCCACGAGTTGCTGATTCCCCAGGTTACTGGACAGTGCTGAGTTCCCCCTCGCCCGCGCCCATCCAATCAAGCCGCCCATTCACCGGGGGCTGACGCCCCGGCGGTGTCTCGAAATGACTTGAGGATTTTCTTCATTCCGGACTCCAGCAGTCTGGACGCGAAAAATCCGGGGATGTCGATCCGCAGGGCGTGAGTGACGACCAGCTCCGATGGCGGGAGGCCGGGGTTCATGGTCCGGAGCCAGCTTCGGAAGGCGTGCCAGACCTCCGTGGTGTGGTTCAGGGAAAGGTGCAGCAGCAGGCCCTGGGGGCCGAGGTGAAGGCTTCCTTGTCCCTGGCGAGGTCCTTGAGCAGTGCCTTGTCGCCGTAGATCCGGGGCCGCCCTTTGCCCCGGCGGGATGGCGGTTCCGGCGGGAAGTAGGCCACCGAATTGTTCCGGACCCGGCTAACCAGATGGTGCCCCTTGGCCGCCAGGGGCTGGATGATGGAGCGGTTGGCGTAGGCAGCGTCGGCGACCAGGAGAATTCGGCGTTCGCAGGTGCCGGCGACCGTGCGGAGCAAAGCCACCAGCTTGTCCATCAGGGTCCGGTGATCGCGGTTGGTGAACACCAGCCCCTCATGGATGCGGGAGACCAGGGGGATGGCAGCGACATGGCCCGCGCATCCCCGCACCAGCAGGGATATGGCTTCGGGACTGCCGAGAACTGACCCAGGTCCGTTGACCAAAAAAGCCCCACCCCTAACCTTGTTTGGGTGAAATCGGTGTAGGGGGAAATCGGCTCGACGACAATTACCGTTCCCCAGGCCG
>TBL_comb47_HYPODRAFT_10006757_pt1 | contig 12305 bp, 10 predicted proteins | sample TroBogypolimnion_40_FD_10682 | JGI IMG/M metagenome (IMG submission 10682) | reverse complement strand
CCTATTACAATGTACAGAAACTCCTTTTAAAGACTAAAATATCCCGGATAGAAGGAACCATTTTGAAATTCTTCGAATTTATCTCCAAAACGGATTTGTTGATTCTTGATGATTTTGGACTTACTCACCTTGAACAACAACAACAATTAGATCTAATGGAGATGATTGAAGACCGGCATGGTACAGCATCTACAATCATTGCCAGTCAGTTACCTGTATCAAGTTGGTATGATGTCATAGGTGAAGAAACCATTGCTGATGCAATTCTCGACAGGCTTGTCCATACATCATACAGAGTTGAACTAAAAGGTGAAAGTTTAAGAAAAAAACGGTAATATTGTCAGTAGTTCGAGTTCTTTAGAAACCCAATCCTGTGGGGGGTCAATATGACCGGTACGGGGGGTCAGCATTGCCGGAATATCCATTTACCGTTAGTTCTTATTGTTTTACCCAGAAGTAAGCTGTTTTCATCCATCAGACGATAAACCTTTTTGTGATTGATAATAAAATCATTCTGCTTGAGCTGCATGGTTACTTTCTGATAACCATAACAAACAAATTCACCGCTTAGAATGGTTTTTATTGTATCAACGACCTCAGTATTTGATACATTTACGCCATTCGCTTTAAGTGTTGAAGTGCTAGGTTTAACGCCTCTTCTCTCACCCGATGGTTTGTAGTAATAACTACTCCGTGGAAGTGACATCCAGTTACATAACTGCTTCAATGTCGCTTTTGGCTGATATCGTTCAAGCATGGTTATCTTATCTTTGACCCGATAGGAGTTTTTTTTAAAAGCTCACCCTGTACTTCAATCTGTAAAGCCTGTTTAGCAACGATTTTCTTGAGTCTTTCATTTTCGAGTTCCAATTCTCTTAACTCCGGATCAATTTTTTTGTAACTGTTCTGTAACCCACTCAATCCTTTGCTCAAGTAACGACTCTTCCACCTTGCAAGAAGTGATGGTGATAGTTGGTATTTGCGACATGTTACTGTTTGACCCTCACGTTGAGATTCCTGAACAATCGATAATCGCTCCTCCGGTGTAAATTTTCTTCGTGTTGTTTTCATACCCTAAAATTAATTTATTACAAAATTGTTTTACAAATTTTGTCCAATCTTTTAGGGGGCTAAGACATAATTACAATATTGAGGCTTCGTATGATGGGAGTTTGATTTCGCCAGTTTATTTAAAAACCATACAGTCTGACAATGGAACAATTAGTTTTTATCGAAGTAAAAGTACAGAACTAAGATACACTCAAGATGTTTATCAATATCATTTTGATCAAAATAATAGTTCTGAATTCCTTCCTTTTTTATCAAAAGGAACATTTTTTCAAGGTTGCGTTGATAGCTTGAAATGGTACAAGTTAGATTCAATTTGCGTTAAAAATAATAATGGCGTTTTCATTAAAGCTTTACAATTTACTTACAATAACCTAGCTACTGAGCGATTAACGTTACTTGGTCTAACTGAAAAAGGGAGTAAAGGCGAAACTGGTAAAAACTATTCGTTTACATATGATCAATCCTATTCTTTACCACGTTATCTTGCTAATGAAACAGACCATTGGGGTTTTTGGAATGGAACACAACCTTCTTTTGTAATTGGCGAACCTTCTTATAATAATTATTATGCATACCGGGAACCAAGAGCTGAATATTTATATGCCGGCACACTAAAGAAAATAGTTTATCCCAATAGTGGTGCAACTGAGTTCATATATGAACCACAATATTATTCATCTCAGGTTAGTTTAGACCGTTCAGTAGCTCCAGAAACATTATCGACCAATCAATTGGCTGGTGGGTTACGAATAAAAAAAATTATTAATTATGAAGATATTAGTCATCCTGAAAAAAAAGTTGAAAAAGAATATTATTATGTAAAGAGTTTTACCAATTCTGCCGATCCCAATACACTTCCTTCCAGCGGAGTATTAGGAGGACAAATCAAATATTTTTTTGTTGACTACGACTTACCTGCATCTTCTGATCCCAATATTATGTTTTCAAGACAGCTCTTCTCGTCCCAGTCAATGCTACCTATTACAATTAATAATTCAGGATCATATATTGGTTATACGAATGTCATTGAAAAGAGGAGTGATAATTCTTACACAAAATTCACATTTAGCAATTTTGATAACGGATTTTATGATGAAAAGGCTGAATTGTACTTACAACCTAACAGGACTTTTTATGATGTTTATGAGTCATTGGGCGAAGAACGTGGAAAGTTATTAAAATCAGAAGTATTTAATTCAAGTAATCAAATTGTTTATAAAAAAGAATTTACTTACTCTGCACTGAATAAAGATAATGAATTTGTTAAATCGGTTAGAGCGAATCGCAGTATAATATGTCCTGGACTACCACAATATACTACAGATGAGTGCTCTGCTTATAAAATTTATACATTTTCTTATTTGCCGGATAATGAGATTGAAACAGTATATAATCCCGAAAACGCTACCTCAATTTCTACTCAAAAACAATATAGTTATGATCCTAATTATCGACTTTTAAAATCAAAATCGATTTTTACAAGTAATAGTAAAACTCAGACAACTACCTATAAATATCCGTTTGAAATGTATCAGGGTTCCGAACTATTGGGAAATTATCAGTATATGGTAAATAAAAACATTGTTGCACCAATAGTTGAAGAAAGTCAAAAGATTGATACTGTACAAACAAAATTCTTACGCACAAACTTCGAATACTTTTCAAATAATAACTTTCTACCAAAGACTGTTGAGACTCAAAATGAAAATTATCCGATAGAAACCCGTTTTCGTTATCATCTTTATGATTCATATGATAATATTTTGACCTTGTCAAAGGAAAATGATGCAAAAACAAGCTTTATATATGATTATCACAATCTTTATCCTATTGCAGAAGTAAAAAATGCTGATTTCAATTCAATAGCATATACAAGCTTCGAAGCTGACGGGACTGGAAATTGGTCAATTCCTTCTCCTTTGCGAGATACTCTCGCTACTGCAATTACAGGCAGAAGATCCTATAATTTAAGTAATGGTAGTATAACTAAGAGTGGATTAAGTTATGGGATTCCATATACAGTGTCATACTGGAGTTTAAACGGAAGCTGTATGGTAAATGGTCAATCCCCATCACAGACAGGACATTCGATAAACGGTTGGACTTATTATGAACATACTCTATTTGCAAATTCTCTGATTACGATTTCAGGAACAAGCCTCATTGATGAACTTAGGCTTTATCCGTCAACTGCTGAAATGACAACATATACTCACACACCATTAAAAGGTATTAGCAGTAAGTGCGATTCAAAAAACAACATAACATATTATTTTTATAACAATTTTGGTGACTTGGCCAGAATAACAGACCTTGATAAAAACATCTTAAAGGAATATACATATAATTATGGCTCAAACCCAATTTCAAATGGGTTATATTACAATACATATAAAAGTCAACCATTTACAAAGCAATGTACAGGTCAACAAGGTACAATTGTAACTTATCATGTTGATGCAGGAACCTATTCATCAACAAGCCAAGACGATGCTGACCAGCTTGCACAGAATGATATTAATGCAAATGGACAGAATTATGCTAATGCAAATGGAAATTGTATTCCAATTACAAAGACATTGACTATTGTTTTGGATACTGAAACAGATATTTTTCAACTTAAATTTAGCACAATTACAATTCGTGATGCAAATTCGAATATAGTATATACTAAATATTTAAATACGATAACCTACCCATTTACAATGACGTTAACTGATTCACCAAGTTATACTGTTACAATAGTACCTGGTAATACTCCATTAGATGTAACTGTAAATAATGTAATGAAAGATGTTTATTCAGCACAAACATGGTCTCAAATTACTGGTAACATTTCAATAGATTTAAGTGCATATTTTTATTAAGATTAAAATCAAAAAGTCATGAAAAATATATTTTTCTTCCTTTTCATTCTTATTTTATGCCAAAAATTATCAGCGCAATCCTGGAGTCAGAATTTTGTCAGAGAACGGAAACCTCTAACAAGGATCAACAATATGGCAAGTTTAGAGTCGAAAAGCAATTTTAAAGACTCGGTTTCAACAGATATACAGTATTTTGATGGCATGGATCGTCCTAAGCAGAAAGTAAACATGTTTGCATCACCCTTGGGAAAAGATATCATTATACCGATAAAATATGATGCGATTGGTAGAGAAGTGAAAAATTATTTACCTTATGTATCTATTGCAGCTAATGGAGCATATGCCTCAGATGATGAAACAGATCAGGCAACTTTCTATGCATCAGGTTCTCCAAAATGTATTACAGATACAAAACCTTATAGTGAAACCGTTTTCGAACCCTCACCGTTGAATCGTCCTACCAGAAATTTTGGACCAGGCCAAATCTGGTATGATAATGTCCGTAGCATGGGAATGGATTATCAAATCAATACAGATAATGAAGTACATCTATGGACGATCAATGGCTCCACTGTTAGCAGCACTGGTAATTATTATTATCCAGGCCTCCTCTTTAAAAATCAATTTACCGACGAAAATGGAAATAAGAAATGGGTGTTTAAGGATAGACAAGGTAAAGTAATATTAGAAAGGGCTGAGGGCGAAAACAATACACTTCTTTCTACATACTATGTTTATGATGATCTGGGCCGTTTAGTTTATGTGATCCCGCCGAAGGCAACCGCAACTAGCTATACAGAAAACACCACTGATTTCAATGAACTTGTTTATGCATACCATTATGATGGAAGGGAAAGGTTAATAGAAAAACATATTCCCGGAAGCGGCTGGTGGTATATGGTGTATAATAAGCTTGATCAGTTAATTCTCAGTCAGGATGCAAATCAAAGAGAGGGTACAAGCACAATAACGGCTAACACATGGTCTTTTCGAAAATATGATGACTTGGGGAGAAATATAATGACCGGGACTGTGATTATTCCTAATTCTCGATCCATCATTCAGTCAACTGTTAATAATGAAACCACCTTATGGGAGACTTTTAGTAACACATTAACGGGTAGTTTTTGCTACACCGGGAGTTCCTACCCACAAAGTACCTTTTCTAATTATGAAGTTCTGATTGTAAATTACTATGATAGTTATAACTTTGACAGAGATGGAAAAAGCTTTCAAGCAGCTCTGGGGTATACTACTGAAAGTATTATGACCAAGGGACTTCTGACTGGCAGTAAAGTAAAAGTATTGGACGGTAACAATACATGGTTAACTACTATAAATTATTATGATGACAAAGGTCGTCCGATACAGGTTTATAGCAAGAAATACAGTTTGAATAATGATATATGGGACAGAATGACTATAAGTTATGATTTCACAGATAAAATTATAAAGACAGAGCGGCTACACAATAATATAACTATATTAAACCGTTACATATACGATCACACCGGTCGAAAAAAAGAGGTATATCAAAAAATAAACTCAGAGCCTGAAGTGGAATTGGCCGAATACAACTACAACGAATTGGGTCAATTGGTTAAAAAAAATTTACACGGGAACAATAGTTCACGATTACAGGGTATTGACTACCGATATAACATCAGGGGTTGGTTAACAAGTATCAACAACGCAAGACTGGATACCGATCAAAATAACGATGATTCTGACGATTCCTTTGGTGAAGAACTAACCTATAATAGTGATTTCACAGCTGGTACAGTTCAGGAATCGGCCCAATTCAATGGTAATATCACTGGAATGACATGGAAGACCAAGGGACCGTCGATTCCATATAGCAATGTAAACGTGAGCGCTTACGCTTTTAAATATGATAAACTGAACCGGCTAAAACGGGCTAATTATAGCTCGGGGGCAAATGGGAGTTCATGGGGTGAACAAGACGGATTTTATAATGAAGAATGTGATTATGATGATATGGGCAATATCCAATCGTTGTTGCGGAAAAACATGGGTAGTTTGATGGACAATCTTACATATTCATATAAAAACTCAGGCAATTCCAATACACTACTATCGGTTACAGACAATAGTTCTGATGTAGCAGGCTTTAATGACGGGAATAAATCAGGGGATGATTATTTGTATGACAGTAATGGAAACCTGACTAAAGACAACAACAAGGGGCTTGACATCACCTATAATTATCTTAATCAACCTGAAAGCGTGAGTAAATCGTCTGAAACTATTAACTTTATTTATGATGCCACGGGAAAGAAGCTGGCTAAGAAATTTACAGGTGAGCCAGATCACTACTATATGGATGGTATAGAATATAGTGGCAATACTTTATTGTACGCGATAACTGAAGAGGGAAGGGTTCGTCCTGGATCAAACGGAAACTATACCTATGACTACTTTTTGAAAGACCACCTGGGCAATGTACGTGTGGTTTTAAATTCAGAAATATCTTCAGCAAATACCTATCCTGTAGCAACGATGGAAGATGGCAATGCATCTGTTGAAAATCTTTATTACGCCAATATTGACAATACGAGGGATGTCAAACCAAGTGGTTTTGATGACAACCCGGTAAATCAAAAAGTAGCCCGGTTGACATCCAGTGAATCTACAAGGCAGAAAGGACCCTCTATAACACTAAAAGTAAACACCGGGGACAAGATAGATTTAAGCGTAAATAGTTTTTACCATAGCGGAGCAGACTATAATCGTTATGCTTTAGGGGAAGCGGCTTTAAGTCAATTGCTCAGTGCATTGCTTTCCCCAATGGCTTTGAGCGGGGTCGCTCAAGCCACAGCAACTGACGCCTTCAACAACCAGGCTTTTGGTAATAGTTCAAATTTCCAGAATATGGTTGGTGCATTGCCCAATAGTAATTACAACTCATCGCCTTCAAATACACCCAAAGCCTATCTTGTATGGATGCTTTTTGACAACGAGTTTAAGCTTATAAAAACCGGGAACAGCAGTGGTATGATGCAGGTGCCTTCAGGTGCTGACCAACGTAACACGATGGCTCAAACCGACATCACGATGGACAAGAGCGGATTCTTTTACGCATATGTTGTTAACGAAAGTCCGACTAACGTATATTTTGACGACTTTTAGGTTTCTTTAACCAGTGGCCCGGTACTGGAAGAGAACAACTACTTTCCTTTTGGAATGTTGAACGCTCAACTTTCTGCTCCCGGTATTACCGACCCCAAAAATATGTTAAAATACAATGGTAAGGAGCTGCAGAAAGAACTATCTTTGGAATGGTTAAGTTATGGAGCAAGGTTTTATGATCCTCAAATCGGAAGATGGAATTCACCTGATCAATTAGCAGAGAATGTGTATAACTTAACGCCATATCGTTATTGTTATAATAATCCTGTAAATTATACTGACCCCTTTGGTTTGTGGGAACAGGTGAAAGGTGGTTATTCTACAAGTGATCCGGGTGATATTGAACAATTATTCAATTACATCCAGGGGGAAAATTATGTTTCTGATAATTCTACCAGTAATGATCAGATTTTTAATTTTGCAAATTGGAGTACAGGAGGTGGAGGTGGAAGTTACGCTTTAAGTAATGGCAGTAGGATTATTCTCAATAGTATAAATATTACCGGGTCCCGAAAAAGCGGGGAAACACTTTTTTCTAATTTTTCTGTTGATAGACAATCTTTTAATAATGTTTGGAAAGAGGTTCAAAGTATCTTAAATCAAGATTTTAGTAAATCACTTTCTCCTCTTGACATTGCATCCAAAGTAAATACTACTGCTGATAGAGCTATCACCTTAACAACAGCAAATACTTATGCTGCACAAAAATTAGCTGGGATTGCTAAAGACAACATAACAAAATTTCGTCTATTAAAAGGACTTGGTGCTGCAACTGGTGTTATTAGTATTTTTGATAATGGAAATAAATTTTGGCAAAATCCTTCTGCTAATTGGTGGAATGGTGTTGAAGCGATTGGGCTAACTGGCTTTATGCTTTTTGGAGGAGAGGAAGCGCTCTTAATTTATAATTTGTCAACAATGACAATCGATTTAACAATTGAAGCAATTAAAGAACATAACCAAAAAAATCCATGAAAATAATTGATTTCTTATATTACTACTTAGTAATGTGGTTTAAAAAGAGGGGCAAGGTAATTGATCCAATTGCTCGCCCTGCATTTGCTCTTGGAATATGCTCTCTTCTTTGGTTTATGACAATTGATGGGATTATTGAATATGTTTTGTTCAATACATTCAAAACAAGAATTCCAAAAATCATACCTGTAATTTTAGGAATAGCAATTATATATTTTTTAGAGTACATATATGTTAAAAGAAAAAGATATTATTTAATATTAGAAAGGGATGATCCTAAATTCAATGTATCGGACAAATCAGGAATGATAATTTCTATAATTTTTGTTTTGTTTTCTTTAGCCTTCCTGATGTTAACCGCAATAATATTACATGGCATTAAATGATTACTATGATAGTGAATTGAAATAAATCTAAATAAGCAATAACTTAAGCCCCGATTATGAGTTAAATATTAACAACTAAATCTTAGATACTTATAAAACATCAAGAATGCCGATTCGCAAGAAAGAAATGGTGAAAAATTATATATATTCATTCTTTTGATACCAATTATTTCTTATTTTATGTATGGCTTTGACAGAGAATTGGCAAGTTCCATTTTTGGCGGATGGTTCATAAAATAAATATTGTAGGAAATAATTGAAATGAATAGGAAATAAATGGGATTATGAGGTTATAGCTCATAATCCCATTTATTTCTCGCTTATTGCACTTGCTGATCTCATTAAATTCTCATACTACACATTAACCTGTTTAATAACTGGAATTTTAAAAAATTAAGATTAAAGTCCTCCTATTTTTATTTTTTATAAGTATCTAAAGGTCTGGCACGTAAAGCGCTCCATGTTTCATCAATGGCAACCTGCGAAACAGGATGCAAATTGACCAATTGAAAAGCTGCCCAAACCGTTTCACGTTTGATATCGCTTTTAATATTGCCTCCGCCCTTGGGATAGCATCCCCAAAACAAGCAGTCATATTTCCCGGCCCCGGCATACTCCCTGACAAGGCTTTCTAATTCAGCCTGTGAAATAGCAAACAACTGGACAAAATCATACTTCCCTTCCAAATTGTTGCCAACCGATGTATCGTATTGCAACTCCCCCAGGAAATCGAGATATTCCCGGGGTGCATTGACAACAAGTAGCTTATCGGTAGTTTTTAACCTGAGTTTCCTGAAAATATTCTCAGCAATCATTGTTCGAAATATATTAAAATAAATCTGGCTTTTTAAGAACAGATAGTGAGCCTATTATAGCAAAAGACTACAATGAATGAACAGCATTATGCATCGCAAATCCCACGATAAAGATGATAAATACGAAATAGGAAGCAATTAAAACAATCGTCATAATACCCACATATTTGGCGAGACTTTTAAGGTTTCTCAAAGCAATGGTCAACATTTCAGTCTCTCTGATGGCAACGGCCTTACTGATATAGTTCGAAAAATTATTCAGATAGATCACCGGGAAAACATAAATAGCCGCCAGAATCAAATAAATCAATCCCAGAAAATATGTGGGGAAAGGGAAATTAGCAAAAGCACCTGTAGTATGCATGACTGAAAAAACTAACCCCATCGCCAATCCACCCAAAAACATTAAACCAATAACAATGAACCCTAAAATCGCCAAAAACTTGGTCCATTTTGCAGTTGTGTTTAGATATCCGAGTGACTCAAAAGTGATTTGAGGAATAGGTATTGAGGGTGAATGGGTCGTTTCCGTTTCCGGAGTGTAATTGTTTTCTTCCATTTGTTGAGGTTTTTAAATTTTTTGATAAAGATAATTATTTAAGCGTCAACTACAATAGCATTTAAAATTAATAATGAACAACATAAAATTAACCCTTTCCGAACCCCCTTACAAAATCAACGACACAATGAAAAGAACAGGTTTCGAAGAAGTTCATACCTCTCTTCGATCCTCCAGAGAACCTTCCCGGATCACTTGCGGACTATTTACCGATACAGGGCATATACTTTACCCCTTTACAGCACTATTACCACACATTCTCCTTACCTTTACCGCACCTGTTCCGTATCCTTTAAGCGGAACAGGTGCGGAGAATGTGCGGAAATGGTGCGGAAATAGTGCTGAGAACCCTTAAGTCATCCTCCAATTATTGAGTCTTTATTGAATAGTGATCCTTGAGATTTCCTTTCTTTTTTGAACCATAAAAAAAGCTGCTTCCGGGAAGGAATGAGGTGAAATTGAATGAAAATGGGATTTACAGGAATTCAGATTTAACCGGCATAGGCGATAGTGGCAACCGAGATTTTACAATTGCTCTCTTTCAGCAGGGTGGAGGCACAGGATTCTATAGTGGCTCCCGTAGTGAAAACATCGTCTACAAGCAGGATGTGTTTGCCCTCAAGTTGTTCGGGGTGGGTTACTGCGAAGATCTCTTTCACATTTTCCCAACGCTCAGCGGGATTCTTGCGGGTCTGGGTTTCGGATTCTCTGATGCGAAACAGGAGATTGGTTTCGACGGGGACATTCAAAGCAATGGCCAGCCCCTTTGCAAAAACTTCACTCTGGTTATAGCCTCTTTTCAATTGTTTCTTTTTGAACAGCGGGACCGGAATGATCAGGTCTATGGTGTTATAAGGCGATTGTTTTGCCAGTTTGTATCCATAAATCCGGCCCAGGAATGTTCCGATTTGTTGTCTTCCCTTGTACTTGAAACGATGGATCATGTGTTGTACCCTGGCGCCTTTGTTGAAATAGAGGAATGCGGCAGCCCCCTCGACCGGCACGCGTCCCCACAACGATTGTTCCATCGCGTTGTCTTTGTCCAGATGAAAATTGGTATAGGGAAGCTGAAAAAGACAATGCGTACAGATCTCTTCATCGGCCGGAGCCAATGCATCCCCACAAGCCTGACACAACCTGGGGAAGAATAGATTGACAAGATCGTACAACAAACCTTTCATGTCGTGGTATTTTTATGATCTTCTATCAAAGGTAATCCCGTTTCTTAAAAGTGACACATTCTGCACCGGAATAATTTTCATCGGTTGATTTGTTTCAATTTCATGCTTTTCGGAGTATCTTTGACTAACCAAAAGGCTTTAAATGTCGGAGAATATATTAGAGGTACATGATTTAACAGTTGAGTTTCATACTGAAGATGCTATCGTAAAGGCTGTTGAGCATGTATCGTTCTCTGTAAAAGCCGGTCAGACCCTCGGTATTGTTGGTGAATCCGGCTCCGGAAAGTCGGTCTCTGCCCTCTCTGTCATGGGCCTTCTTCCAGAGAAGGTTGCCCGTATCAATAGCGGAACCATCCGTTTTAATGATAAAGGAAAAGAGGCTGTTCAACTGCTCGCATTGGGTGAAAAGGAGATGCAAACGATCAGGGGAAACCGGATCGGGATGATTTTTCAGGAGCCGATGACTTCGCTGAACCCTGTAATGCGATGTGGAAAACAGGTTGCGGAGGTGTTGATCCGGCACAAACGGATGACAAAACATGAAGCAAAGTTAGCGTCTCTCCGGCTTTTTGAGGAGGTACTGCTACCGAGACCCAAAGATATTTTCGAGGCTTACCCACATCAGTTGTCGGGTGGGCAAAAACAGCGGGTGATGATTGCCATGGCGCTGGCCTGTAATCCAGCTTTGTTGATTGCCGATGAACCTACCACGGCACTTGACGTCACCGTTCAGAAATCTATCCTTGACCTCATCCGTCAGCTGCAGCAGAAATATGGGATGGCAGTGATCTTCATCACCCATGACCTGGGCGTTGTGGCGCAGCTTGCCCACGAGGTGGTTGTAATGTACAAAGGACAGATTGTGGAACAGGGTCTGGTGAAGGAGATCTTCCTGCATCCCCAACACCCTTACACGAAGGGTTTGTTGGCTTGTCGTCCCCCTTTGGGTAAACGACCCGAGCGATTGCTCAGCGTTGCTGATTTCATGGGTGTTGCCGTATCGAACGGATTAACAGAAGATAAGACTATTCAGCAAAACCCATCCCCGAATAAAGAAGTGGTTATTTCTGTGAAAGAGATAACGCATGAAGAGCGAAGACTGAAGCACGAAAAAATGTATCGGAAAGAACCACTGTTGCGCGTCAAGCACCTCAAGACATGGTTTCCGGTAACTTCAGGCTTTATGTCAAAGACAAAAGGATATGTCAAAGCCGTTGATGATGTCAGTTTTGATGTTTATCCCGGAGAGACACTCGGTCTGGTGGGTGAGTCGGGGTGTGGAAAGACGACATTGGGTCGTT
>TBL_comb47_HYPODRAFT_10006756_pt1 | contig 12305 bp, 13 predicted proteins | sample TroBogypolimnion_40_FD_10682 | JGI IMG/M metagenome (IMG submission 10682) | reverse complement strand
TGGTAAGGTAAAGAGGAGAAAAGGTAAAAATCTATTTTTTTGCTGTATCGGAAAGGTATTCAGCAATGAAGATCATCAACAGCGTAAACAAGCTGCTTAACAATACCCGCAAAATTGTCTGGAAAAGTTCGTTAAAACGGAATATTTCCAGAAAAAAGAGGGCAAAATGGTGCACCAGAACCAAAATAATCGAGTAGTAAGCAAACCATTTCACCCCTTGATTTCTTAACGAAGGGGAATGCCCTATCATAAATTCGGTTCCTGTTGAAATCATCCTGATTACAAAAGGTCTGATAAAAGCAATCAAAACACAGGCTGCTGCGTTGAGTCCAATTGTATTTGTAAACGTATCCAATGACATTCCCAGGATGAATGCAGAAAACAAGAGTAACCATGGAGGCGTCTCAAAGGGTAACAGCAGGATAAAATAGATGTAAAAATAGGGATTAACATAACCGCTGAACTGTATGTTGTTCAATATCAGAACCTGAAACAGGATCAGAAAAATAAATCGTCCGATGTTCCTGAGAAATATAAGGGTCATGTAAATTGATTGTTCCTCTTAGTGTTCACTGCTTTTAAATGAGTTTTTCAAATCTTCCTTTTCTTTCCTCATCAAATCAATCAGTACTTCAACAAAGCTCAAACTGTTAAAATCGGTGGCAAACCGGATCGTTGCATAATTAAAATTTTCTTCCTGTGCGATGGTAAAATGATCAATGGTTCCTATCAGTAGCCCTTCCGGAAATATATCCGAATTTCCACTCGTGATGATGGAATCTCCCTGATGAATGATTACGTGTTTCGGTATTTCTTTTACATCACCAGTCTGATAATTACCTCCTCCCCATTCAATGTTAACCAATTGGTTGTTTTTCTTGAATTTGCCTGAAATACGGCAATCTTTGTTCAACATCGACATCACCCAACAAAAATGATCAGAGAGACTTACAACCTGTCCCACGATCCGGTCTCCCATGATAACACCCATATGGTTTTCAATACCCTGCATACGGCCTTTATTAAGCATGATAAAATTATTCCGTTTGTTGGTGGAGTTATTGATCACCTTGGCGCTTATATATCGGTATTCCAACTTATACAGGGTGTCGTTGTGATAAAATGATGCAGTGTCAGCTTTATAGAATGCCTCTGAACGATTTGAGTGCAATTTTGCGTTATCATCGGCAAGAATTCTGTTGACCGGCAAAAGAGAAAAGTATTCAGAAACGCTGCTTGAAAGATTTAGCACAGAACCAGCAATCCCATTGGAAACATCATTCAGGGCGCTATTTTGGTATTTGCTGTTGTTAAACAGCAGGGCCAGCGAAAAAATTTCCAACGCCAGAAAAAGGAAATATATATACTGTTTCTGAAGGAAATGGAACAGGTAACGCATATTTTCCTCTTACATTACTATCGTCACTTGATGAGGAACGTAAACTTGTCGAAGTTCTTCAACGCGATTCCGGTACCTCTGGCAACCGCTCTTAATGGATCCTCGGCTACGTGAACTTTTAGTTTGGTTCTAAGGTGCAAACGTTTATCCAGACCACGCAACAACGATCCGCCACCGGCAAGGTAAATTCCGGTCTCAAAAATGTCAGCTGCAAGTTCAGGAGGGGTCATCTCAAGTGCGTTAAGAACAGCAGCTTCGATCTTGGATATGGATTTGTCAAGAGCATGAGCAATTTCAGCATGATTCACAATAACCTCTTTTGGAATGCCGGTGAGCATATCGCGTCCATGAACGGCATATTCAGGTGGAGGATTATCAATGTCAGCCAGTGCAGCGCCTACCTCTATTTTAATTCTTTCAGCTGTCCTTTCTCCGATGTTGATATTATGCTGTTTACGCATGTATTCTTCAATGTCTGAATTGAATTCATCGCCCGCTATGCGAATCGATTTATTATTTACAATTCCTCCCAGGGCGATAACAGCAATCTCACTTGTACCTCCCCCAATGTCAATAACCATATTGCCTACCGGTTCGAGTACATCAATTCCGATTCCAATTGCAGCTGCCATGGGTTCATGAATCAACCTCACTTCTTTAGCCCCGGCTTGTTCCGCCGAATCTTTTACAGCCCGTTCCTCAACTTCGGTAATGCCTGAAGGAATGCAAATAACCATTTTCAGGGCAGGTGGGAACCATGATTTTCTGAGTTCAATCATTTTGATCATTTCCCTGATCATGTGCTCTGCAGCATGAAAATCTGCGATTACTCCTCCTCTGAGTGGTCGAATGGTTTTAATATTTTCATGTGTTTTGCCATGCATCATCTGTGCTTTTTTTCCCACTGCGATGATCTTTCCTGAACTGCGTTCTATTGCAACAATCGATGGTTCATCTACAACGACCTTGTCATTGTAAATTATGATGGTGTTGGCAGTGCCTAAGTCAATTGCTATTTCCTTTGTAAACAAACCCATTTCGTCAATTTTTAATGTTTAAAATGTCTTATTCCGGTGAAAACCATTGACATTTCCTGCTCATCGCAATAAGCTATTGAATCAGCATCTCTTATTGATCCACCCGGCTGGACAACAGCTGTAATGCCTTCCCTGAAAGCAATTTCAACCGAATCGGCAAATGGAAAATAAGCATCGGATGCCATCACCGCTCCTTTCAATTGAAATCCAAATTCATGAGCTTTCTGTATTGCCTGTTTCAAAGCATCCACCCTGGAAGTCTGTCCTGTTCCCGAGCCAATCAACTGTTTTCCCCTGACAAGGACGATGGTGTTTGATTTCTGATGTTTGACAATCTTATTGGCAAATATCAAATCAGATACTTCAGCATTTGAAGGAGCCCTTTTTGATACCAGATGAAGATCTGCCTCTGTTTCTGTTTTCAGGTCTTTTTCTTGTTCTAGTGCTCCGTTCAGAATCGATTTAAACTGCATATCAGAAAAACCAACGGATTTTCTTTGCAAAAGTATTCTATTTTTCTTTGATTTGAGTATTTCCAGTGCTTTTTCATCATATTCCGGAGCAATCAAAATTTCAAAAAATAATTTATTAAGCTCTTCGGAAACCGAAATATCAATGGGCCTGTTGGCAATAATTACCCCGCCATAGGCCGAAACAGGATCGCAGGCCAGGGCATCATACCAGGCTTCCTTTAAATTTGTCCGGCTGGCAACTCCACATGCATTTGTGTGTTTAATAACAACAAATGTGGGTTCAGAAAATTCTTGGATCAGGGCAAAAGCGGCATCAATGTCCACAATGTTATTATAAGATATGGTCTTTCCATGAAGCTGATCGAATATTTCGTCAAGTTTTCCAAAAAAGAGGGCCTGTTGGTGTGGATTTTCTCCGTATCTCAACGGAAACGACTGAAGGATGCTTTTTTTAAAAACCGGTATGTTCTGTTCTTTGTTGAAATACTCAAAAATTTTTGTGTCGTAATGGGAGGATACATTGAAGGCCTGAGCTGCAAAAAACTTTCTGTCATCAAGGCTTGTAATGCCTTCCTTGCTTTTGAGAAATTCGATTAGCTGGTCATAATGAGCAGCAGAAGGGATGATGAGAACATTCCTGAAGTTTTTGGCCGCGGCCCTGATGAGTGAAATGCCCCCAATGTCTATTTTTTCAATAATTTCATCTTCTTCTTTTGCGGATGCCACTGTACTTTCGAAAGGGTACAGATCTACAATAACCAGATCAATTGGAGGAATCTCATAGGATTCAAGTTCTATCTCATCCCCCGGATTCTCCCTGCGGTAAAGGATACCCCCCATGATTTTCGGGTGAAGTGTTTTCACCCTGCCTCCGAGAATCGATGGATACCCTGTAACGGATTCCACTGAAGTGACGTCTAATCCTTGATTTCGCAAATAATCATAAGTACCCCCTGTGGAAAAAATCTTTATTCCGAGATTATTTAGCAACCGGGCAATGTCACTGATCCGGTCTTTTGAATAAACAGAGATTAATGCAGAACGAATTTTAACATCCATAGGCGTTTTGTGAAATTAGGTTTAACCTGCAATGTTACCAAATTTTAAGCTAAGGTACAATGATTTATTCCGTGTTCCAGAACAATTTGTATTACTTTTACCTTTGTATTTTAGAACTTTAGCATCTTTCCAACATGTTTCTACTCTTTCGACTTATCCGTGAAAGTTACCTGTTTGCTTTTCAGGCAATTATTGTTAACAGGGTCCGTACAGTTCTTTCACTTTTAGGGATCGCTATCGGGATCTTTTGTATCATCTCCGTGTTTACCATATTCGATTCCATGGAAATCTCTATCCGTAAGAGTATCGATTCTCTTGGAAGCAATGAACTGTACATTCAGAAATGGCCATGGGCAATGGGTAACGACTATCCCTGGTGGAAGTACTATCAAAGACCCGAACCCACATTGGCTGATATGCGCGAAATTCAAACCCGAAGTAACCTTTCTGATGCATCTGCCTTTTTTATTCAGGTCAGCAAAACAGTGAAATTTCGTAACAATTATGTGGATAATGTTAACGTTATGGGGGTTTCCCAGGATTTTGACCGGGTCTCGAAGTTTGAGTTATCAGATGGCAGGTATTTTTCACCAATAGAATCGAACAGCGGAAAAAATGTTGCCATTATCGGTGCAGATATTGCCACTGGTTTATTTCAGGAAGCGTCGGCAGTGGGACAAAAAATCAAAGTATTTGGTAGAAATATCGAAGTTATCGGAGTTACAAAAAAAGAGGGTGATGATTTTTTTGGCAATTCCAATGACAAACAAGTGATGTTACCAATTTCTTTTTGCCGTAACCTCGTTAACCTGAATGAAGTGGGAACCTGCATCATTGTCAAGGCAAAACCCCTGATTTCCAACGAACAATTGATCGATGAGCTGACGGGGATCATGCGTTCGATCAGAAAGCTGAAACCTGAAGCTGAAGACAATTTCGCCATCAACGAAACCAGTATTATTTCGAAAAGCTTCGACAGTTTATTTGCTGTGATTGGAACTGTAGGTTGGATAATAGGTGGGTTTTCGCTGCTTGTCGGGGGTTTCGGAATTGCAAACATCATGTTTGTTTCGGTAAAGGAAAGAACCAACATTATCGGGATTCAGAAAGCCCTTGGGGCGAAAAACTATTTCATTCTGCTTCAGTTTTTATTTGAAGCCGTTTTTCTATCACTGATCGGTGGTATTGTAGGACTCCTGATTGTTGTTATTCTTTCAGTCATCGTATCCTTCAGCACTTCATTCCACCTCATCATCACCCCCGGAAATGTTTTATTGGGAATTGGGGTCTCTGCGCTCATAGGACTCATCTCTGGGATCATTCCAGCGTATTCAGCATCCAGGCTTGACCCGGTTGAAGCGATGCGGACAGGTTCTTAAAAAGAGGTATTGAATCAGGCTAAAAGGGCCAGAACTGGTTATCAAACCAGATTTTTTCCTTCAATTCATTATCCAGATCATTCAGAATTTTGAGATGGCCTTTTTCCCAATCAGACAGCCAGTTGAACAGTTTTTTCTCATTGAGATCGGTGGTAGTCATGGCCTGGTTTGAATATACTTCGATGGCTTTTTTTTCCATGTCAATCGCAGCAGAAATCGCAGCAGCTTCAAATCCTGCAGCTGCAATTTTATTCTTCACTTCTTCTGAAAGTATCATGTTGGCAATGGAATCAGCCGATTGATCCGGTAAATTAGAAAAGGCAAATTCCTGATTTTTTTCAAAACTCAGGAATTGTTCCGAAAGGAATTTCACGTGAATTGATTCTTCGGTAGCCATAGTTTTGAACACCTCGCTAATTTCCGGGTCTTTGGATTGATCTGCTATTGTTGTATAAAAAGCGAATCCTCTTTTTTCCATGAGGATGGCCATTTTCAGGATATCTAAAGTGCTGTTGTTTTTCATTATGTCTGGTTTAGAAATAATCTTCAAACTTACTACAATTTTTGATACCTATTGAAGGTGAATCTTTATCCTTGAAGTCAAAACATCGATGGCTACACGATTCTGTCCTCCCTGAGGAACAATGATGTCTGCGTATCTTTTGGTGGGTTCAATGAACTGTAGATGCATCGGCTTCACAAATTTTTCATAGTGATCAAGAACCTGTTGAACCGATCTTCCTCTCTCTTCATTATCTCTCCGGATAATTCTCATTATTCTGTCATCTCCATCAGCATCAACGAAAACCTTGATGTCCAGACGTTTTCTCAGGAGGGGGTTAGTAAGCACAAGAATACCTTCCACTATGATGACTTCTTTTGGAACAATCCTGATTGTTTCCTCTGACCTGGCACAAGTAATATAGGAATAGATGGGCATATCAATTGAAATTCCATTCCGGAGACTGTCCAGGTGCCGGATCAGTAAGTTGAATTCAATTGACGAAGGATGATCGAAGTTGATCAGTTTTCGTTCTTCAGTTGACAGGTGGCCATTGTCACGATAGTAAGCATCCTGGAGTATCACAGACACTGCTTCTTTTGGCAAAAGGCTGATGATCTGTTTAACGACTGTCGATTTGCCTGAACCTGAACCTCCTGCAATTCCAATGATGAGCATATTACATCTATAAAATAAAGCCCAGCAACATTCCCGCAGTAATGGCACTTCCTATTACACCGGCGATATTCGGAGCCATCGCATGTCCAAGAAGGTGATTTGTGGGATCTTCTTTAAGTCCCATGATCTGAGATACCCTGGCACTGTCAGGAACTGCAGCCACCCCGGCCGATCCAATAAGTGGGTTTATTTTGTTCTCGCCTTTCAGGAACAGATTCATCACTTTTGCAAAGATAACACCCCCGGCAGTGGCCACCATAAATGCCAATGCCCCCAGGAGAAATATCAGGATTGACTGAGGTTTCAGAAAAACATCGGCTTGGGTGGAGGCACCGACAGTTACACCGATAAGAATTGCCACAATATCAATGAGAATTGTGCTGGCAGTACCTGCTAATTGTTTTGTAACTCCCGACTCTTTAAGGATATTCCCAAAGAAAAACATACCCAGCAGGGGTAGGGCGCCTGGTGCAATAAAAGCAGTAAGGAGCAAGCCTATCAGGGAAAAAGCTATTTTTTCCATTCTTGAAACAGCCCTTGGTGGTTTCATCCTGATTAACCTTTCCTTTTTTGTGGTGAGTATTTTCATGATGGGAGGCTGGATAATCGGAACAAGCGCCATGTAAATATATGCTGCAATGGCAATCGGGCCGATCAGATTTTGAACAATTGTTCCATCGGGCAAAGCACGTAAACCATTGGCGAGTTGCGAAGAGAGAAAAATGGCTGTATTACCATCGGCACCTCCAATCAACGCAATGGCGCCGGATTCCTGCAAAGGAAAGCCAAGAACCAGGGCTCCAAGAAATGTAAAAAAAATACCCACTTGTGCTGCAGCGCCCAATAGCATAAGCTTTGGATTTGAAATCAGTGACGAAAAATCGGTCATGGCCCCTATGCCCAGAAAAATCAATGAAGGATAAATACCTTTTAAAACACCCTGATACAGGTAATTCATAACGCTTCCTTCTTTATAGATTCCCAACGGGTAGATGGCTTCGTGGGCAAAGGGTATGTTTCCAATGATGATTCCGACTCCCATTGGAATTAATATCAGTGGTTTATATTCAAATTTTATGGCAAGGAAAATCAGCAGAATCCCGAACAGGATCATCACGAGGTTGCCCAATTGTATGTTATGAAACCCCGTGTCCTTCCAAAGTTTGGCCAGGTCGATAACAGCAGCATGGGAAGAATTGGCAAACAGCAAAAATGCCAGCATCAGGAAAAGGGGTAAACGTTTTATCATACTTCTCTTCATATAGTGCATTGTAACAAGAATGGTCGGGGTCTGTGTTTAATCATCACTCAATTTCAACAAGAATATCGTTCTGCATGACCGTATCTCCAGGCTTTACATTCACAAGACGAATTATTCCGGCCTTTTCTGACAGTACGTTGTTTTCCATTTTCATGGCCTCCATGGTAAGTAGCTTGTCACCGATGGCGACTTTATCGCCAGCTTTTACCAAAACCTGAATGATGGTTCCGGGCAGAGGCGCTTTGATAGCCATATTGGTTGTACGTATAATTGTTTTCGGGATTTTGGTTTCCTTCAGGGTTGGTTTCGGTGCTTCAGCCCTTACCAAGGTGGGTGTTTTTGAAACTTTCAGATCCTTTTGTATTTCCACATCGTACATCGTTCCATTCACTTCTACCTTTGCTATGTTGTCCTCAAATCCAAGGATTTCTACTTCGTAATTGTTTCCGTTAATGGCGAATTTGAATTTTTTCATCCGTTAAGCATATTTAAGCAGTTATAATTCAGCAGTTTTACCAGTGTTTAAGGGTATTAAAAATACCATAGATCTTTGAACTCCACGGGGAATAGTTCCTGGAGATCTTTTTTACGGTCATTACATATTTTTCCTCATCATGAAGTTCTGTAAAATATAAATAAAGTGCAGTACAGATGGCAGCATTTTCATTTCCTGTAATCTTTTGCTCCGGCTTGTCAGTACTGTCTGTCTTCGTATTTTTCTTTCTCGACCGGTTTAAAAAATAATCCTGAACATGGTGTGCCTGATTAAAAAGGATCACCATGCTGGCGAGGAGTAAAAAAACAGTACAATAGCCTACGATGGTAATGACCACGGCTTTTTCATTGATGTTTCCCAGATCAAACGAAATAAACATTGGTGACATGCGGGTTATCTTTTAGTTTGCTATGAATTTATAAGGGAATATTGGAATGTTTTTTCGGAGGCAACTGGTCTTTTTTGGTTGACAGCGTTTGCAAGGCACGAATGATCCTGAACCTTGTATTTCTTGGTTCAATAACATCATCAATATAACCATATTTTGCAGCATCATAAGGGTTGGCGAATTTTTCTTTGTATTCGTTTTCTTTCTCTGCAATATAGCGAACCCTTTCGCGCAGGTCTTCAATTTCACTGATTCTTTTACCTTCAAGAATTTCAATGGCTCCTTTTGGACCCATCACGGCAATCTCTGCAGAAGGCCAGGCATAGTTGATATCGGCTCTCAACTGTTTGCAACCCATAACATCATGAGCTCCGCCATACGATTTCCTGAGCGTAATGGTGATCTTTGGAACGGTGGCTTCACCATAAGCAAACATCAATTTTGCTCCATTGGTGATGATCCCGCCATATTCCTGAATACTGCCCGGAAGAAACCCGGGAACATCAACCAGTGTAATTACCGGAACATTGAATGCATCACAAAAACGAACAAATCGTGCCGCCTTCTTGGAAGCATCGATGTCCAGCACACCGGCAAGGAAATTTGGCTGATTGGCAACGATACCACAAGGCATTCCGTTGAACTTGGCAAAACCAACTACAATGTTTTTTGCATAATGTTGATGGAGCTCCAAAAATTCATGATCGTCAACCATAAGGTAAATCACATCCTTGACATTGTAGGGCTGATTCGGATTTTCAGGGATGATCTCGTTCATCGCATCTTCAATCCTGTCAATTGGATCAGTACATTCCGTTACAATGGGATCTTCCAGGTTGTTTTGCGGAAGATATTCCAAAAGTTTCCTGATCAGAAGAAGACCCTCAACTTCATCTTCAACCCTGAAGTGAGCTACACCAGATTTAGTCGCATGAATGGTGGCGCCTCCAAGATCTTCAGTTGTAATATCTTCTCCAGTTACTGTTTTTGTTACTTTTGGGCCGGTTACAAACATATAGCTTGATTTGTCGCTCATGATGATAACATCCGTGAGAGCAGGGGAATATACGGCACCTCCTGCACAAGGTCCAAAAATAGCAGATATCTGAGGAATCACACCGGAAGCTGCAATATTGCGCATAAATATTTCAGCATAACCAGCCAAACTGTTAACACCTTCCTGTATTCTTGCACCTCCGCTGTCATTAATTCCGATCAGGGGTGCGCCTACCTTCATGGCCTGATCCATTACCTTACAGATCTTCTTGGCAAAGGTTTCAGACAATGACCCCCCCAAAACGGTAAAATCCTGGGAAAATACAAATACAACCCTACCGTCAATGGTTCCCCTTCCGGTAACCACTCCGTCTCCAAGAAAAACATCTTTTTCGAGTCCGAAGTTTGTACAACGGTGAGACACAAACATATCATATTCTTCAAAACTACCTTCATCCAGAAGTTTCTCAATACGTTCACGGGCTGTAAACTTCCCTTTTTTATGCTGAGCCTTTATCCTGTCTTCACCTCCGCCCAGTTTAGCCTGTTCGCGTTTTTCGAGTAATTCATTGATCTTGTTTTCGTGAGCCATTTTGAGTGTTATTTAGAAATATTCTATTTACTGCAAAATTCAAGGAGAACACCATGTGTAGATTTAGGATGCAAAAATCCTATGTTCATCCCTTCAGCGCCTTTTCTAGAACTTTTATCAATGAGCATGAGTCCTTTTTGTTCCGCATCCTTCAATGCCTGGTCTGCATTTTCAACTGCAAATGCCAGATGATGGATCCCTTCCCCCTTTTTCTCAATGAATTTTCCTATGGGGCCCTCAGGATCCGTAGATTCAAGCAACTCAATTTTGGTTTGTCCGATTTTGAAAAAAGCCGTTTTCACTTTTTGTTCTTTTACTTCTTCAATCGCATAACATTTAACACCCAAAAGATTTTCATAATAGGGAATGCTTTCTTCCAGGCTCTGTACCGCAATGCCAAGATGTTCAATATGAGTCGGTTCCATATAAGATCAAATTTGTTAAAGTATTCAGGCAAAGTTATTTGGAATTTTCGGATTATCATTCATAAGATTAAAAAAACCTTTACAATACTTATACAAGGTGTTCCTGATAACTTGAGGAATTTTTTTGCGGTATGTGTGAATATTCCCTTTTTAAACAGGAGTAAAATAAAAAATAATTTGTATTTTTGGACGTTTTTAGTCAAATCGTCGAAACATTGTCAGCCTTAATTCAAAAAGACAACACAAAAGAGTCCATTGTGAATGCCGCCAGCGACATTTTCAGCAAATATGGCTACAAAAAAACTACGATGGATGACATTGCATTGGTGCTTGGCAAAGGAAAAAGCTCTATTTATTACTATTTCAGGAATAAAGAGGAAATATTCCAGGCTGTGCTTGAACAAGAAGTTAACCTCTTAAAATCAAAGCTCCAGCGTGCAGTAAACAGAAAAAAAACGAACGAAGCAAAGTTAAAAGCATATATCATTACCCGCATGGCAGGATTTGAAAGTATGATCAATTTTTACAATGCGGTTAAAAATGAATACCTGGCACAATTTGAATTTATAGAACGTATCCGGTATAAGTATGACCAGGAAGAGATTTCAACGGTACAGGGAATTCTTGAAGAAGGAATTGCGATGGGTGATTTCAGAATTGAAGATCCTTTCCTTGCTTCGGTTGCCCTCGTGACGTCGATGAAAGGCTTTGAAATACCGCTCTATATTACTGGAAGAAGTGGTGACAACATAGAACAGCGCATTGATAAATTGTTGAAAATGTTGTTTAACGGGATCCTTAATAAGTAACAAAAATGGCATGATCTCATGCTAAAAGATATGAAAGACACAAGTCATTGGCATCTTCTGAATAATTTGTTTTTTGGTTAATACATTTTATCCTTATTCCTGCTTGTGTCTTTCTTTTTCCCTTCATCCATATTTAACGCAGGGCTTCTCCTGTTTCATTCTGACAATCTTCTTTCTATTCTCTGTTCCTTGCTGACTGCAACGCATGCCAAAACGAAATAAACCATCATCTGTACAAGCAGGAAAATCCATTCATACTTTATTGAAGTGAGTCCGCCTCCGATGATCCTGAGTTTAACAAAGGCAGGAATCATCGGGGTTGAGGGGAAGAGAAAAGACAAGGCACGTATAAGCCAGGGCATTGACTGTAATGGCCAGGAAATTCCGCTTAGGAAAAAAACTACAGGTGAAATAAAAACAATGAACATCAACGCATTTACCCTTTTCCTGAAAAGGAAATTGATGGCAAAACCGGCAAAAGATATGGATAAAATATAGGGAACCAACATAAGGTAGAGTGAAAGAAAGGAACCCCTTTCAGGAAAAGAAAGCCATTTGTACAGACACCCAAAAAGGAAAAGAGATGTAAAAAAATAAAGGAATGTGTAAGCAAATGCTTTTCCCAGAACAGCAGGTATTACCGTTTTGTTTGTAAAACCTGAAGTTGAACTTCCTGATTTTTTCCTTCTTTCATGCTTTTTTCCCGCAAGTAATCCAATTCCGATAAGCAATGATTGCTGAATGACTACCAGCAATATCCCCGGTACAATAAATGTTGCATACCCTGCTGCTGGATTAAAAAGATTGAATG
>TBL_comb47_HYPODRAFT_10006755_pt1 | contig 12305 bp, 7 predicted proteins | sample TroBogypolimnion_40_FD_10682 | JGI IMG/M metagenome (IMG submission 10682) | reverse complement strand
GCGATGAATTCTAACGAGAATTACTGGAGTGAATGTTGGGAACTTTTTTTAATTGGTGGAGCCAGAGTGTTGGTAGCTAATAAAGACACCTGTTATATGGCTTCGACTAATAGTTTTGGGCAAGATAACTTATACGGAACTGCCAAGATCTATTTATCTTCGTACTATGGACAGGTTTGCAAGAATGTTACTGATTGGGACTTGCCTCAAGATAGTCTTATAGTAACAGCATTAGCAATGGATGGGAATTATGTTTTTGCAGGCACCTATGGCGAAGGAGTTTATATTACACAAAACAATGGTGTTTCGTGGAAAGCAGTAAATAATGGATTGACAAATAAATTTATTAATGCATTAGTGACAAAAGACAGTACTATTTTTGTTGCAACTAATGGTGGTGGCGTTTATTTATCAATGGATAAGGGTAATTCATGGAATCAAATTAATAAAGGCCTATCTGAAATTAATATTAATACCTTAAATATTAGTGCAGATTATATTTATGCCGGAGGGAACGGAGGCGGAATTTATAAACTGTTATTAAAAGACACAATTAATACTTCATTAAATAGAATTCTTGGTGGCACTACTTCAGGCGACGGAATATACGCTTATGGATACCATTGTACAATAAAAGCTACGCCTGATAAAGGTTATGGATTTGTAAACTGGAGAGAAAATGGCAATGTTATAAGTACTGATAGTATTTACACTTTTACTGTTACTGAAAATAGAAAGATGAATGCTAATTTCCTTCCTCTAAATAATGTTACTATTTATCCAAATCCTGTTACTAATGATCTAATAATTGAATCAAACTCAATAAAAGAACAGAGGCTTGAGATACTAAACATATTGGGGCAAAACGTTTATACATCTAATATTAATAAAAAAGCTATAGTTAATACTTCAGCTTTCGCTAATGGGGTTTATTTTGTAAAGCTATCTAACGATAAGGAAACAGAGGTGCGTAAGTTTGTGAAAGAATAAGAAACTCTTCTAAATTCCTTCCAAAGGAGTGGAATTTATTGAAAATAATTTAACTCTCAATGTATTTTTATTGTATCTTTGCTACTTAAATACAGCTTAATGAAACTTCAAGAAATAACACAAAGTAGATTATATATATGTTTAGGTTTAAGCATTCTATTATTGTTGTCAAATATAGCATATAGCCAGAAGGTAAATTTCAGTGTGTTTTTACCTCCTGTTAAAAGTACAGATAATTATTACAATGCTTTTAATACATATGTGCTTCCAAGTCCTCTGTTTACGATGGTAACTGTTTCGATGATATGGTCTGACATTGAAACCAGTCAGGGAGTTTTTGATTTTAGTACTTACGATAGTCAAATTCAACAATTCATTACAGCAGGCAAGAAGGTAAACATAGTTACCTGGCCTATATCTCCCAATGGTATTAATACTTACACACCGGCCTATATCTTTACGGCGGCATGGGCAAGTTCGCTTGGTGCATCTCAGCTTACTGTTGATACATGCAGTGCCATGCATGGAAATGGCACTCCTACAAGTGGTATGCCTACCCCATATGAAACTCCGTTCAAGCAAGGCTTAAAGAATTTCTACACTCAAGTTATCAATCATTATAATAATAACCCAAACATTGGATATATTCGCCTTGGATTAGCTGTTGGAGGCGACTTCTTCCCCAGATGTAGCAGCGTAATGCCGGGTTATTCTTTATCAGTTTGGGAGAACTATGCTAAAGAAATGAATGATTTTGAAGCAGCTCTTCATCCTACTGTAAAACTTGTTCAATCGGTAATGCTCACAGGTGCAGATGTTGAAGCAGTTAATGCTGTTAATGACAGTATTTCAATTGGAGTTCAAGGATGGCAGCTATCTGATAACACAGCTACTACCTGCACATCCGATTGGTGTGCTTTGTTTGCTCAATACACAGGCAAAGTGTGGCCATTAGAATTGCAGACTATAAATTATAGTGAAGCTGATGGAGTAACTACTAACGCAAATCCTACAGGTTCGCTTATCGATCTTATTCCTTTTGCTGCAAGCCATCATGCTGATGTTCTGGAGTTGTATTTAGTAGATTGGCTGCTGGCACTTGATCCTAATTACGCAACCTTAAGCGGCCCTGACATCGTGCCTGCTTATGCACAATATGCTTCTGCTTATTATAATGTGATAGCTAATGCAGCAATTACTAATGTAAAAGAGTATGCTGATGATAATGGGTGTGAAATTTATCCCAATCCTGCTAAAGACAATATTATTATAGACCTGCACGGAACAAAAGTTCTGTGTAATTCGTCTGTCTCATTATATGATTTGCAAGGTAAAATCCTATTACAACAATCTCTGAAACAAAACGAAACAGAGCTTAATATTTCTAGTCTGGTTAAAGGTATATACCTGTTAAAAGTCATAAATAATAACGTAACTATAAAGAAGATTATAAAAGAATAGCTAAGAATTATAAATTAAGAATTATAAATTATGTATGATGTAAAAAGTATCATTACCAAAAGGATATATCTTCTTTTAATATCAACAATCTTTATTCTAAATATTACATATGCACAATTTCATGGGCATAGTGGTGTGTATTATTTAGGTACTGCTGATGTGCCTAACTCTGTAGCTACTTATTCTAATCCCGACATCAGTGGAGTTGTAGTTCGTTTTACATGGAATGGTCTCGAAACATCTCCGGGTATTTTTAACTGGACTTTTATTGATGGTGAAATAGCTAAAGCTGTTACTTATAATAAAAAAGTATCACTTCAGCCTCTTTCTTCACCTACTTGGCTCGATAGTATCGGAGTTCAACACTATTATTATATTGATAATAATACAGCACATCCTACTTATGGACAAGCAGTTTCAGGGAATATTCCATGGGATAGCATTTATGTTAAAAGATATAAAATACTTCTTCAAAACCTTGCTGCTAAGTATGCTTCTGATACAAATGTTTCGTATATCAATGCTATTGGTGGTGCTTTTTCAAGAAACCTACCCGATACCATCCTTACCGACACAGCACTAATGACTAAGCATGCCTTTTGGACTGCCTATAATTATAATGCTGACACCTTAGGTAAGCTTATGAATACTATTACAGATTATTATATGATGCATTTCCCTTCAACGCACTTATGGTGTTCTGTTGATTATGTAAAGTTTGAGATAAAAGCTTCAAGTCGTCCAATTAATTATCTTGCATCTGTTTATACTAATTACGGAATAGCTAATTATTCTGATAGGTTTGGTTTATGGAGAGAAGATCTTTCGGGTTGCAATCCACAGCTGCCCATCAGCACAGGCAATCAATGGTATCTAATGCAACAAAACCCTTGTAGAACCGGTGCTCAAATGGTTTGGAATGTTCAGGATGGTCCTATACGCATGAATAAGTGCGGAATACTTCCAAATACAAAAGCAATTGTTTTAGATTCGGCTGTTAACAATGGGCTGAGTTTAGGGATGCGCTACCTCGAGATATATGCAGTAGATATTGATGATGCTACACTAACAAATTCAATACTTCAGGCTAACAATAAACTTATTATTAAAGGAGCCAATTGTGATTTGAATAATGGGATAATCGAAAGATACTCTAATAACATTATCTCAATTTATCCTAATCCCACAAAAGACAATCTTACAATAGAAACAAGCAAAGAACTAAGCTTAGAGATAGTAAATCTTATCGGGCAAACCGTATATACATCTAATATAAATAAGAAAGCTGTAATAAATATTTCAGCTTTCGCTAAAGGAGTTTATATCATAAAGCTTAAGGACGAGAAGGAAACTGTGGTTAAGAAAGTTGTTAAAGAGTAAATTATGAATGGATTTAAAAATGTTATAATGAAAAAGATATTTCTTGTTATATCAGCAATGTTTATTATTAGTATTGCTGAGTCGCAAACTACTACTAGCTATAAGATAGCAGATAAAATTCATATCGAAGGGGATGGTAATTGGGATTATATCAAAGCAGATGGCACTACTAATATGTTATTTGTGTCAAATTCGAGTAGAGTTATAGTTATTGATACCAAAATTAATAAAAAGATAGGTACCATAACTAATACTCCGGGTGTACATGGAATAGCTGTTGCTGCTGATAAAAACAAAGGATATACTACTAATAGCAGTGATACTTCGGTTACGGTGTTTAATTTTACAACTTTGCAAAACATAAAGAGGATTAAGCTTACCGGGCTTAGTCCTGATGCTATTCTTTACGATTCTTCTACTCAAAAGCTATATACTTTTAATGCAACAGGTCGTAATACAACTGTTATCAATACCATTAACGATTCAGTGATTGCAACCATAGCATTAAACGGTAAACCTGAGTCGGGCGTAAGTGACGAGAACGGTTTTGTTTATGTAAATATAAATGATAGTAATATAGTTAGGGTTATTAATAGTAGTACCAATCAAATTGTAAAGCGTTTTACATTAGGAACCGGTACCAGCCCTAAAGCTATGGCTATTGACTTAGTAAACCATAGACTGTTTGTAACTTGCAGCAGCAAATTGATAGTTTTGAATTATGATGATGGCTCTTTAGTAGCTACTGTTCCAACAGGAGGGAGCATGGATGGGATTGCTTTTGATCCTATCTTAAACAGAGTGTATTGCCCGATAAGTAGCGGTGCTATAGTTGTTGTAAAAGAAACAGATGCTTCAACATTTACTTTATTAGAGAACATTCTTACTATGACAGGGGCAGGAACTATAACTATAAATCCTGTGACGCAACATATTTATGTTCCATGTATTGAATACGAGCCGGCAACTAATCGTTCATCTAAAACACCCCGATTGCATCCAACTCCTAAGCCATTTTCGTTTACAATACTTGATATAGCTCCTTTGTAAAAGAGAGATGACTTCCCGGTGGTTTTATTGCTTTATTAAATTGAGCATTGCTTTGACCTCGCCCTTTTCTCTCAATACTACTTTATAGATGCCAGACAGATAAGAGAGAGTGTTTATTTTTGTTTGGGATGATGCTTTCGTAAGTTTCTCTTCATATAGTATCTGACCTAAGATATTATATAAAGTTAAGATAGCATCTGTCTCTAATTTGGGATAAGTTATATTAACCTCAGCAGTTGCCGGATTAGGATATATTAGATATTCAATCTCTTTGTTGAAGCTTGCTATGCCTCCTGTGCAATTTATTACATTAATAGGGAAGTAGGGAGAGAAAGTTCCATCACCACAACCATTATGACCGTAAACAATTAAATCGCCGGAAGTTGCCGATGAAGAAAAGTTAATAGTAGTAAAGCTGCCGTTGCCATTAATAGTAGCACCACTCCCAGTGTAATACCATGTATAAGAGGTTGCATTGGTAAGAGCATCAATCGAAAAAGGAACACTGGTGTCGCCCAAACAAACAATATGACCTTGATGTGGAGCGGTGGAGGTAATGATCTTAGCAGAGTCGGGTATCGTTGCACTTACATTAATACTTTTGGCTGAAGCGGCGCCACTTCCACACAAATTGCTGCCATACACATGAATGTAGCTTGTAAGGGCATTACTTCCAAAGCTTAGAGCAATTGAATTAGTGGTGCTTGAACCGGTAATACCTGTTGGCAGTGTCCATATGTAAGATGAAGCATATGCAATAGCAGGCACGGTATACACTACATTGTTAGTACCCCTGCATACACTAGTGTTTCCTGATATAGTCCCTGCTGCCGCAGGATCGTTTAATACTGTTAATGTTAAAGTAACAATTGAATCGCAACCAATAACAGAAGTAAAAGGTTTTGTGTGGACTCCTGAGGTAGAATAGCTAATCCCTGCAAAGTTATAGGATTGACCGGGACAAATACTTACACTAAACGAAGTATAATAGGGTTGATGTATTATAATTGGCAATGTCGTTGAGGTTCCGTTCCCACATTTATTATGTCCTTTCACTATGATATTTCCCTGATTTAAACTCGAACTAATATTGGTGATAATACTATTTGTAGTTGTTGTATCTGTTGTGTTATTTAGCACGTTCCATATATAAGAAGTGGCATTCGTGATTGTATTTGTAGTGTAAGTTATATTACTCATCGTATCACATACATCCGTCAAGCCTTGTATAGCATCAGGTGCACCTATCACAGGGTTTACATTTACATGTAATGAAGAAGTATTGCCTACGCCTAATGAATTAAGACCATGTACAGTAATATTGCCTGATACTGCCGACATACTTACCGCAACAATAATAGAATCATTATTTATTGTAGTTGTAAATCCACTAGGAACTGTCCAGATATAAGAAGTAGCTCCTATTATAACAGGTACTGAATAAACGAGATTGGAATTGCCTTTGCAAACTATTGTGTCGCCAGTTATTGAGCCGGCAGCGTAGGGAGTAAGTATTTCAGTCAAGTTTCTTTTCCAAATTCCATTAGCTGTAGCAATAAACAGATTGTTTGCAAATACAATAGATGCCATAACATAAGTGCTATCAGGAAGACCATTGTTAGCAGCTATCCAGCTTGCTCCGTAATTTGTCGATATAAATACACCGCCACCGAAGCTTCCGGCAATTAAGTAGCTTCCATTATTGAATAGCGAAACTATCTTTGTATTTGTCAATCCATTGTTGATAGCATTCCAAGTTGAAGTGTTGTTGTATGAAACATAAACACCTTGGTCAGTGCCGGCAAATATAGAATCACCTTTAACAACTATTGAATTAATATTGGTAGAAGCAGGTAAGCCGCTATTAGATAAAGTCCAGCTTGCACCATTATTTATCGACAAATAAACACCACTACTCGTCCCGGCATAAATATTATTTCCACTCATTGCCAAAGCGTAAGTGGGAGGCAGGGCAATGCCATTGTTTTTTCCTGTCCAGCTTGTGCCGTTATTAGCTGAGTAATAGATGCTATCGCCACTGGCTGCATACACAAGAGTTCCTTTGGCTGTTATCGAGTAAATATCAGTGCTCGTCAAACCACTGTTGACCGTTGCCCAACTAGTGCCGTAGTTTTTCGAAATATAAACTCCACCATAAGTACCAGCATAAAGGTTGGTGTCATTTGTTGTTAATGATAATATATATTGACTGTTAAAAGTGGTTAAGCCCGAATCTTTAGCTATCCATGTAGCACCTGTGTCAGCTGACATGAAGATTCCATTATCAGTACTTGCGTAGATTTTAGAATTGCAGCTTACTAATGAAGTAATCTCTAAACTGCTTATCCCATTATTATTAGTTGTCCATGATGTTCCGGTGTTTGCCGAAATATGAATTCCATCTCTTGTTCCTGCATATACATTGCTCCCTATTACAGCCAACCCATAAACATATTTACTGTTCAATGATGTTAATCCGGTATTTACTGCTGCCCAACTTGAACCACTATTTGTTGATAAAAAGACTCCTCCGCCATTTGTTCCTGCAAATATATTGGTGCCATCAGTTGCCAGCGAAATTACATTTAAGTTAGTTAGTCCTGTATTAGCAGCCGCCCAACTTGTACCGTTATTTGTTGATTTATATATCCCGTTTTGGTAGGTACTTGCATATAAACTGCTGCCATTTGCAATCAATGATGTTATTATAATACCGCCTATTGTGGCATTTGATAATAAACTAGTGTTTACAGCTGTCCACAAAGTACCGTTGTTAGATGTTATGTAGACGCCTCCGCCCCATGTAGCAGCAAAAATATTGTTGCCGATGACAGCTAAAGCTGTAATTTCGGTATGTTTAAAACCTGTGTTAACAGCTACCCAACTCAAACCGCTATTTGTTGATAGATATACACCACCGTAATAAGTGCCTGCAAATACATTAGTACCATAAACAGCTAATGAAAGTACGCTTAAATAATTTAAGCCGGTGTTTACATCAAACCAGCTAGTTCCGTTATCTAATGTTTTATATACTCCTTGATTAGTGCCGGCAAAGAGTGTAGTTCCGCTTACCGCAAATGTATTTATGTAAACTCCGGCAGGTAATCCTTTGTTTACAGCTAGCCAAGTGATACCATTGTCAGATGATACAAAAACGCCGCCACTTCCACCGGCAAATACTTTAGAATTAAAGCTTGTAATGCAACTTACTCTTCCACCATAAGGCCCATTAGTTTGAACCCACTGCGCATTTACAATGTTAAAAGTTAAGATTATTACCAATAAAACGATAAGCTTTTTCATGTTAACACTTTTTATTTCATTCATAATTCATAATTCTTTCTTATTCTTTTACAAACTTCCTTACCACTGTTTCTTTATCTGAGCTTAATTTTAAGATGTAAACCCCTTTTGCGAAAGCGGAAGTATTAACAGTTGTTTTCTTATTATTAATAATAGTAATATATGTGGTTTGCCCGAAAAGGTTAACAATTTCTAATCTTTGTTCTTTATTTGAGTTTGTTTCTATAGTAAGATTATCTTTGGTGGGGTTGGGATAGATATAAATCCCATTATTATCTTCTATAGTTTCTATTCCTAAGTTACCAATATTAACAGTTAAAGAAGAAGAGGAAATACAATTAGTATTATTACTATCGGCAATAGAAATATATACTTGACCTGTTCCGGTATTTCCCCATTGAACATTTATATAATTTGTTCCTGTTCCGTTTAGGATATTACCATTTGTTACTGTCCAATTATAGGTCTTTCCTAATTGCTGACTAACAGAATATAGTTCCATGCTAAACGGTTGTGGATTGGGTACTCCAATAATATTAGGCATAATTGGTAATGGTGCTACATAAACAAACATACTACTTTCATTACCCTGACCACAATTGTTTGTTCCTTTTACTATAATATAACCGGAAGTTGATGTAGAATCAAAATTAACTGTAATACTATTAGTTGTTGTTGAATCTATATTCCCATTTGGTAATATCCAGATATAATATATTGCAGAATCTATTGGAGGTACAGTATAAACCATTGTTTGTCCTTTACAAACATTATTAGGGCCAGAGATAATTCCTGCATTTGAGGGGAATAAATTTGTTATTGAATGCTTCCAAACACCAGAACTAAAAGTGCCTGCATAAATATTTTTATTATAAATAGCTAACTTCAATACCTCAACACTATCTTTAAAATTTGTATTTAAAGGAGCCCAACTACTACCATTATTATTTGACATATAAACTCCATAACCTGAAATCCCTGCAAAAATGTTGTTTCCGATTTTTACCAATGATTTTACATAAGCATTATTAGGCAAACCCGTATTAATAGGAGTCCAATTACTAGCATTGTTTGTTGAAATAAATACGCCACCATTTATAGTTCCTGCTATAATAATATTGTTTCCAATAACTAGTGAAGTTATCCAACTACTTGTTAAGCTTGTATTCATAGCAGTCCAAGTGCTTCCATTGTTTGTTGATATATATACACCTCCATCTGTTCCTGCAAAAATATTGTTTCCACTTATGCTTAAAGTTGTTATACTAGCACTATCTTTTAAACCATTATTAATAGCAGTCCAAGTGCTTCCATTGTCTGATGACAAATAAACACCTATACCAATACATGCTGCAAAAATTTTATCCCCACTTGTTGCTATTTCAATAACATCAAAACCATCAAAACCAACCTCTTCCCAACTGTTTCCATAATTTGACGATAAATACATGCCATTATAAGTTCCCAAAATAATATTGTTCCCACTTATTGCTAACACATTGACATTAGATGTATCAGTTAAAGCTGAAGATAAAACAGTCCAATTATCACCATCATCTGTTGATAGATATAATTTACTAATATATTGATTAATGTTATTGTAGGTGTATGAATATTCTCCACCACAAAACATTGTATCTCCTTTTGTGGCAAATGTACTTACAACACTAGTATCAGGATTAGTTTGCACCCACTGTGCATTTGCAATGCTTATTACAAAGATTGCAATTAAGAGAAGAAATACTTTTTTCATAATAAGATTCATTTTAAATAAGACAACAAAGATACTACTTATTTCTTAATTCAATACATTATTTTAATATTAATCACTTTCATGAAAAAGATAAGAGGCTAAGCAGTAGCACTAGTTAAAGAGATGTTGAAAATAAATGCTAACAAAGTGAAAATAAATGAAAATAAAAGAACTTAGGTCTTAAAAAATGCTTATATTTGCAATCAAATTATGGTATAACAATTTTCAAACGTTTTATGGGCTTTATCTAATATAAAAATAATGACAACTTCAGCTACTTATGTAAGAAATATTCTTAAAAGTTGCATAGAATTAAAACTCCGTGGTGTCATTACTAAGCCAATATCCAAAACAAATTTCGTTAAGAATACTAAAAAACTCCGTTTAGAAGGTCTAATCATACCAAATGGCAGTTTAGAGCTAGACTATGACTTCATAGAGTTCGACCGTGACTTCATAGACCTAGACAATGATTGTCTAGACCTAAACCGTGACTGCCTAGACCTAGACAATGGCTTCATAGACCTAGACAATGACTTTATAGGTCTAGACAATGACTTTATAAGTCTAGACAATGACTTCATAGATCTAGACAATGACTTTATAAGCCTAGACAATGATTTCATAGAGCTAGACAATGGCAGTCTAGGCTTAAACCGCTTTTTGGCATTCCTAAGATCTATCATTTTGGTAACGTTCTGTTATTTGCTTAAATACAAACAAAATAAAATTAAACCATTTTTTAAAATTAAGTACTCGATTTATAATGTTACAGGATTTCATTTTAATTTAGACTTTATTAATTTTCATATATTAAGGCAACTTTTTATCATATTTAAGTTGTTGTTTAATCAAAAGCATCAATATTGGTACGAATCGAATTATTTTTCATAGTGTAGATATTTAAACTGATAAAATATATACCCTTTAAAAATCATATTTATAATTATTTATATAATACACAATGAAAAATTCGAAAATTAGATTAGATTTTGCTCAATTATGTTGGCAATTTCTTATTCCCTTTGCAATGAGTGTGTCGGGATTATTTTATTTACTAACATTTGTATTGGTTCCACCATGCACTAAAATTGAATTAGATGCAGCAATTCATGATTTACTTACAAAAGGCGTAGCTTCATTGACTCCCGGTTTAGGAAAAGTTAACTTAAGAGAGGATGCTTATAAAATTGTTGTAAATTATCTACGTCAATTGGCCCATTTTGCAGAAATGGAATATGAAGGTGATGGAAAAAAATTACTTTTAACAGGTTTTAATATTTATTCACCTGAATCCGGCTCAGTCCCTATAATATTTAATGTTATACAGGGAACATTTTCAGGACAGGTTATTGCTAACTGGCCTTTCGACCAAAATAATCATGGCTACGTACTTAGATATTCTATTAATGAAGTTGGCTTGAGAGATGTTTACACTGAAGTAAATGCAGGTACAACAGGTTGGACTCTAGAAGGTTTGACACCTTTAAAAGAATATATGTTCTCTTATTGTGTGGTTTATTCAACTTACAAAGGTACTTTTTGTGATCCTGTTTTCTTAACAGTTATCTAATCTGTAGGGATATTCCATGGAATGTCCTTAGATTAAATTACGAAAAGAGCCGTCGGCAAACTAATGCTGACGGCTCTTTTTAGCTCTAGTTTATACTATCTCTTTTCAGAGTTTCTTTTGGTTTTTAATAGGATTTCAAAGCAAATTGTACTTGCAGGAACTATTAAAGGTTAAAAAACTGTTAAATAATAAGTCTTTTTTCTAATAGTTCGTTTTATATAAGTAATTTTACCAACTTATTTAATCAAAATTAAATTATATAACCTTAATTAAATTATTAATCTATCTAAACAAATTAGTTATGAGAAAGATATATCTTTTTATTTTACTAAATCTACTTTTTGTTATTACAACAAAAGCACAAGTAGTAATCAATGAAGTTCAATCAGCAAATGCAAATACCATTGCTGATGAAAGTGGATCCTATTCTGATTGGATCGAATTGTATAATACCAGTACCACAACCTCTGTAAACCTTTTAGGTTATGGTTTAACTGATGGTAGTAACCTCTTTAAGTGGGTATTCCCAAGTATTGATCTGCCTCACGAACAACATTTAGTAGTATTTGCTTCAGGAACTCCTAACTATACTTATATGACCCATTGGGAAACTGCCGTAAACGCTAATGATTCCTGGTTGTTTAAAGTTGCAAATGCCAGCATTCCTTCCACATGGAGTACTTCATCTTATTTACCGGATACTTCATGGAAACAAAAAAAAGGACCCTTTGGTATTGGGTATTCAGCTGATTCAACAACTGTGCCTCAATGTAAAACTTTTTATATTAGAAG
>TBL_comb47_HYPODRAFT_10006754_pt1 | contig 12305 bp, 7 predicted proteins | sample TroBogypolimnion_40_FD_10682 | JGI IMG/M metagenome (IMG submission 10682) | reverse complement strand
CGCGGCGCGGGCGGAGGCGTTCGCGGTCCTCGAGAGCAGTCCTCACGGCGTGCGCCACGGCAACCTGCTGCGTCGCGTCCTGGCCGCCGATCCGACGCTTGAGCGCGAGGCGGTCGCGGCCGCCCTCTGGGCGCTGCTCGAGGAGCATCCCGCCGACATCTACAGCCCGGCCCGCGGCCTGCTGCGCATGACGCGCTTTCGCGACTCGACGTGGAGGCCGCAGGTGCCGGTCCCGTGGGAGAAGGACAGGGCGCCGGTGAACGCGATCCCGGACAAGTACAGGGGCACGACGGTGTACGCGAAGGTGCTCGTGCGTCTGGTCGAGGCCGCGCAGGACCCCGAGGAGACGGTGCGCTTCCCCGAGCTCGCGGAGATCATGGGCATCACCCCGAAGGGGCAGCACATGGCCAAGGAGGTCGGCCATGTGCTGAACGAGATCTGCGAGGGCGAGGTGAACCGCGGGCGACCGATGCTCTCGGCCCTCGTCGTGGGCAGCGGGGGGTGGCCGGGCGCCGGCTTCTTCGAGTGCGCCAGGACGCTGGGTCTGCTCGCGCCCGACGACGCCGACGAGCGCGCCTTCTGGGAGATCGAGCTCGTCGCCGTGCGGGAGGAGTGGCGCGGATGAGACCGCGGCTGCGGGCAGGCACATGGGGAGGGGCGCGCCGGGCGCGCCGCCGCCCCGAGGGCTGAAACGTGGAACGGCTCCTGTCCCTCTACGGCGGCGAGTTCGGCTCGGGGCACACGCTGCGCGACATGTGGACCCGGCCCGACCCCGGGGGCGGGGAGATGCCGGAGCTCTTCGAGTATGCCCTCACGGTCGACGGCTACTTCTACGCGGACGCGGTCCTGCACGAGGACCTCAAGGCGTACGCTCGCGTCCTCGAGCGCAAGTGGCGCGGCCGGCGGCGAAGCGAGATGGACTTCGTCGAGCTGCGCCTGTTGCTCTTCTGGGAGCAGCGCTGCGCGCACTGGAACTGGCAGGCCCCGGGCTCCGGTCCGACGAAGGCGGAGCTCCGCGATCTGCACGAGCTGCACGAGGCGATCTGCGGCGCCTGGGAGAGGGAGTGGCCGAAGATGCGCCCCTGCCTTGAGGAAGGCGGCTGACCCGGCTCCGGTTCCGGCTTGGCGGCCGTGCAGGCGACGAGACTCACGATGCACAGCCGCGATTCCGAGGGCGAGGCGCTCGGGCATCCTCTCGGGCGCGGCGAGGGCCGCAATCTTCGCACTATATCGACTGCGCCACCGGGAACCTTCACGCGCGGCTTCTATCGACTCGTCGACCCGTGCCTTGGGTCATGTCCAGGCGCGAGCGTTGGTCTTTCCGCGAGCGCTGCCTCTGGCCCGACGCGGCCGTTTGCCCTTGAGACAGTTCCTGGCGGTCGTTGCGAACGCATGGTCGCTCTGAGGCCCGAGCAATCGACTCCGAGATCGCCCGTGCGCGGTCATTGCCGCCGCCGCCTCCCCCAAGTAGCATCTTGACAGGTGCACGCGGCTCTGGAGGGGCATGCTCGACGCGACGTTCGGACCGAGTTCCAGCTGCGCAAGCAGGATCATCACTTCCGAGGACGGTCAGTGGGGCCGCAAACGCAACCGTCGCCCCGCTCTTCGTGACTTCGTGAGCTTCAGCATCCCCGCGCGCGTTTGGGCGTGTGCGACGGTCGCGTCAGAGAGGGCTCTCTAGATGTCCTCCGGGCGATCCGGAGACCGCTTTCGGCGCGATCGGCCGACGCAGGTCTCTGGGCTCGACGCCTGGGCGGCGATAGCGGCCGGCGATGAGTACAGCCTTGCCGTGCGACGTGACGGCTCGCTCTGGGTGTGGGGGATGAACGACGAGGATCGGCTCGGTCTTCGCGACGCCTTGGACCGCCTCCGCCCGACCCTCGTCGAAGGCGACAGCGATTGGACAGTCGCCGCTGCGGGGTCCTTCGCTCCATGCGCTGTGAAGCGGGACGGCTCGCTCTGGTCTCCCGGGTCTTGGGGATACGGCTGGTGGGACGTCGATTCTGATGACGGGTTCCTCGAGGTCATGCGGGAGCTTGGAATCGATCTGCCGACGGGGCTCCCGTCGATTCCCGAAAGCGCTGCTCCCGGCGGCAGCGTGGGACACTGGGCGACGGTCGTGCTCGGGGCGACGCACGCGGTCGGCCTCAAGAGCGACCGGTCGCTCTGGACGTGGGGGACGAATGAGCACGGTCAACTCGGGCTAGGCGACCTCGGGGAGCGAAGTCTCCCCACGCGAGTCGGCGTCGATGGCGGCTGGGCATCGATCGCTGCCGGGCGCAACCACAGCGTCGCGCTGAAGCGCGACGGCTCGCTGTGGGTCTGGGGACTGAACGATGCTGGCCAGCTCGGCCTCGGCGATCACGACCAGCGTGACCGTCCCATGCGTCTCGGCCTAGAGACCGAGTGGGCGGCCGTGGCGGCAGGAGGGGCCCATACCCTGGCGCTCAAGCGCGACGGCACGCTCTGGGCGTGGGGCGCCAGCGAGTGCGGTCAGCTCGGAAGGCGCCATCGCGAGGACCTTGCCCTTCCAATGCGCTGCGATGACGCGCGCGACTGGGAGTCGGTCGCGGCTGGGTCCGACCGTAGCCTGGCACTGAAGCTCGATGGCACGCTCTGGGCGTGGGGCGACAATTCCCGCGGCGAGCTCGGGCTTGGTGATGCGAAGAGCAGCTTCAGCCCGCGGCCGATCGGAGGTCGTGGTTGGGCGTCCGTGGCGGTCGGCCTCGATCACACGCTCGCGCTCAAGCGCGACGGCACGCTCTGGGCGTGGGGCGGCAACGGCCATGGCCAGCTCGGCGTCTGCGACTCGGACCGAGTCCGGTCCGCCCGCGTTCGGCCCATCGCGAGGCCAATGTCGGGCACGAACCGCATCGCGTCGTCCGATCGGCCCTCGAGCCTTGGCCTTTTGCACCCGGTATCGGGTCGCTTGCCCTTGGGTTCGGTGCCCCACGTGGTCCCCTACCAGGTGGCGGAGATCGAGTTAGCCGAACCTGTCCCCAACCTCGCCAGCGTGCCTGCATTCCAGCTTGCCGAGTGGCTCGTCGCAGTCGTGGATGTCGAGGGACCCATCCACGTCCACGAGGCAGCCAGGCGGATCGCGCATGCGGTGGGAGTGAAGCGCGTGGGGAACCTCATCGACCGCGCCTTCAGGGCCGCGGCTCTCGAGGCGTCCTATTCGCGCTCGCTCGTCCAGTTTGGCGACTTCCTTTGGAACCCCGACTGCACCGAGATGGTCATCCGGGATCGGTCGGCCTCCCCTCCCTGGGTGCGGAAGACGGAACTCCTCGCCGACGAGGAAATCGAGTGGGCGGTCTGCTCGGTGCTGTTGTCTCATGGCTGCGTGGATGAGGGCAGTCTGCCCAGGTTGGTCATGAAGGCACTGGGCTTCGGGCGTACCCGTCGGGACGCGGAGCAGCGGGTGCGGGACGCTGTGTCCCGAGGCATCGAGGCCGGCGCGTTTGTTCGCTTGGGTCCAGGCGTAGTCCTGGTCGGCCCCGACGGCGACCCCGCACCACCGCGCCCGCGATCGTCGGCGGTGGAGGCCGAGTCCTCACCCCCCGCCGGTCAATCTCCTCCCGCGCGTTCACGCGATGGCATGCCCAACGGTACGCAGCGCATCCTGACGGCCGTCCACGATGCCGAGGTGCAGGCGCGCGCCGCGCTCCTCATGTGCCTGCCATCGGACCGGCCCACGCCTTGGCTCATAGCGGCCGCCCAGGCCTGCGTTGCTGCTGGCGCCGACATGCTCGAGTTCCAGGCAAGCGCCTCTCACAATCCGGCGGAGGTTGTCGCGGCCGTCGGGGCCGTGGCCGGGGAAGTGGATGTGCCCTGTCTTCTCATGCCGGACTTGGATATCGTGCGCGACTGCCTCCTCACGGAGGCTAAGGCGTGGCGGCTCGTGGCGGCCTGCGCCGATGCAGGCATCGCCGGCATCGCGGTGCCGACGAAGGCCAGCCACGTGCCGTTCCTTGCCGATGCCTTCCATGAGGACGTCGCGCGCATCGCCTTCGTTTCTCCAAACATGACGGAGCCCGAACTCGAGATCGTCTGCGGCCACGGCCTGGCTTTCGCCTACGCCGTCGGCATCAGTTCGAGCCCGCCCACCGACCCGGTCGTTTTCGAGGACGTCGCGGGCTTCCTTGAGCGGGTGCGTCGCGTGAGCGGCGCACCCGTCTTCGTGGGTGCCCGCGTGCAGACGCCCGCGCAAGCGGCGCTGATAGCGACGTTCGCGGATGGCGTTGCGGTGCTCACTGCCGTTGTCCGTACGCTGGGTCAAGCCGACCAGAGCGGGCAGGACTCGATTGCCGCGCTAGCGTCGCTGGTGCGTGACCTGAGACAAGCGGTAGTCCGAGGCGCGTTGCCGACGTCGGACGAGCGGCCAGCGAGCTAGGTCGCTTTCGCCAGCTTGAACCTTTCGAGGCGCGACTCCGCTTTCGCTCAGCACATGGTGCTAGCGGTCACGGCCTGAGGGCTCCGAGGCTTGGACGATCGACGGGAGCTCTGTTGTTGACCTTCTTGACGCGCTGACGTCTCAGTCAGGTGAGTGCATCAGTGTGCACCCAGATGGTTTCTTTGGCGCCGATCGCCTTCTCGAGCCGCTTCAGGTCCTCGGGCCAGGCGTGTCCGCCGCTGTTTACGAAATGCGCCTTGAGGTTCTCGCGGGCGGCCCACCCGCGCATTGCGCAGCCGTCCCGTTTCCAGTAGCCGCTCCACATGGACCAGACGAGTACGACGTTGGCGGCCCCGACCTTGTCGAGGAGCCTGGTGCCGCCCCTGCTCGCGCGCAGGCACATCAGGAAGCGTCCCGGCTGCGCGGCGAGCTCGTCGCTCGAGACGCGGCCCTCGGCGCTCATCTTGCGGGCGAGGTCCATGAGGCCGGCCTCCTTGAGGCGCTCGACCTGGTGCGGGACGAAGCTCACGCGCACGTCCTCCCAGGTGAACTGCGGGATGTTCTTCGAGAGCGGCGCCAGCTGCATGAGCACGTAGGCCTGGTAGGGGTCGATGACCAGCTGGCGGCCACTGCGCCGCGCGGCCCGGAAGCAGGAGACGAGGCGGTCAAGGTTCTGGCCTGAGGCCACCACCGCCACGAGTGCGTCGGGAGCACCGGTCGCGAGGTCGAGGAGGGCGTCCTCCACCTCCGCCTCGCTGCGCAGCCCGTGCGAGCCCCCTGAGGAGCCCAGCGTCGTGCCCTCGCAGAGCAGCCAGTCGACGCCGACGAGGCGTTCGTCGCACAGCATGTTCTCGAAGCGGAAGCCCGTGCGGCCGTGGGCGCGCAGATCGCCGGTGTAGAGCAGGCGCTGCCCGTCCGCCTCAACGAGCAGCGCGCGCGAGTCGGGCGCCGCGTGGTCCACGGGGATCGCCGTGAGCGCGAGGCCGCCGAAGCGCACCGCCTCGTCCGTGGGCAGGTCGCGCAGGTCCGCCGGGAGCGCCGCGTCGGGGAAGAAGACGCGGCCCACCTCGAGCACCGCGATCGTCCCCTCGCTGCCGTAGACCGGGATCGCCGGGTGGGCGTGATGGGCGAGCCCCCAGTGGTCGAGGTGCGAGTGCGTGAGGACGATGGCGGCGATGGCGGGCGCCGACGGGTCGTGGGGGAAGACGCCCGGGATGTCGACGAGGACGCCCTCGGCGATGAGCTCCTCGGTCGGCCGCTGCGGCGTCCCCCAGTGGAAGTCGCCGCCGCCCGGCGCCACGAGCGGCATGCCGAGGTCGAGCAGGAGGCGGGTGCCGTCGTCCGCGACGACCTCGACGCACATGCCGCCGATCTCGTGCCGGCCGCGGCGGACCTCGTAGCGCACGGCGTCCCCGCCGTCAGCCCAGCTCGGCGATGAACTCGTCGAGGGGCTGCACGTTGTCGGAGAACAGGGCGTAGCCGGCGTAGGAGACCTTGGCGACGTAGTAGTCGGCGTGGACGCGGGGCGGCAGCTTGCCGAGCTCGCTCCTCAGGATCGTCGAGGACGGCTGGTGGTTGGCGAGCACGAACAGCACCTCGGGGCGCTCGCTCCAGGTCTCGACCTCGAGCTTCCGCATGTTCCTGGGGATCGAGGGGAGGCCCAGTGCCTGCTTCGTGCGCAGCGTGGTCGCCAGCTCGGCGCAGAGCAGGTCGTACCTGGCGGAGGTCGCGGCGCCCGGTTCCGGCTCGAGGAACGCCTCGAAGTCGCGCACGTGCTTGGCGAGGCCGGGCAGCGTCTTGGCCGGGTCCCCGGAGAGCGGGTGGGAGGCGAGCGCGGCGTCGCCGGCCTTCATCTCGATCAGCACCGGGGTCGCGGCCCGGCTGCCGCGGTTCCGCCCCCGCGTCGGCCACAGCAGGCCGACCATGTCGAAGCGGAAGTCGGCGGCGCCGGGGAAGGCGCGCGGCGACTGCGCGTACTCGATGTCGATGATCGTGTAGTCGGTGCGCTCGCCGACCGTGTGGCGGTTGTTGTCCCGCAGGACGTTCTGCTGGAACTCGCGCTCGAGCTTGGGGTGGTCGGAGAAGAAGACGTCCATGACCTGCTTGTAGGAGGCGAGCGCCTCGACCCATTCCCGGGCGTGCTCCTGCGCGGAGATGCTGCGCGGCGGGTCCTGCGGCAGGGAGGGGCGCCAGGCCGCGTCAACGTTGCAGTAGTTCATGTCGAACTCGGCGTGGAAGCTCCCCGACCTGCCGCTCCCGTGGACGCCGAGCAGGCGCCCGCCGCGGTAGTAGACGTCGACGTAGCCGTTCCGCACCTCCAGGGTGAGCGTGTCGTCGTGGCGCACCCGCTCGAGGATGGGGAGGAGGACGCCCCCGGTGAGCTCCTTCACGAACTCCGGTGCGGTCCCGCGCTGGAGGCTCTCGTCGACCATGTCGTCCCCTGTCTCGATCGGTGCAGGTGCGGCAGCGGACCCAACCATAACAGCGCCGGCGGACGGGTCCCCCGTCTGCGCTGTTGCTGTCGCTCAGGCCAAGAAACACGGTCGCCGCGCAAGCGGCGGACATATGTTCTTCTTGGAGTTGGAGCTAGAGCTAAGAGCTAGAGCTAAGAGCTAGAGATTAGGCATACCCTTCGCCCGACTGTTCGCCGAACGGTTCGGGCGACCGTTCCGAGGTCGTTCGGCAGTCGTTCCCGCCAGCCTCGAATCCGCGTGGGACCGGCGGCGCCGGACGCCGTGGGCGCGGTCCCCGCGCGGCCGTCGGGCGCGCCAGTCGGCCCGTCGCCGTGCGTTATCCACAGGGCGGTGCCGAGGCCTGCACGCGGGACGCAATGAAGGCCACTTTGCGTGCTCTCGGCAACGGTTGCCGCAACGACGACGGAACCCTTTCGCACCCCCGAGGAATCGGGCTTCTGAAAGTGCGCGGGCGGCGACTCCTTCGCGGGCTTCGTGACGCTCAGACCGCCCGGTCGCCCCCGGTCGCGAGCCCCTCGACGAAGGCCTCGACGTCGCTGCGGCGGTAGAGGTTGCGCCGCAGGTTGAAGGGGAGCTCCACGGTGCGCAGCAGGCCCTCTGCCTTCCAGCGCCTCACGACGGGCTGGCTGACGCCGCAGACGACGGCGACCTCCACCTCGCTCAGCAGCAGGCGGTCGCGCAGCGCCACCTCGTCGATCTGGTCCTTCTCCTTGCCCATGGCCCGGCTCCTTTCCGCGCTTCGGTCGCTGGGTGACAGATCCTGTCTCCTAAGCGTGTCACCAATGTGGACCGCGACCGACATCCGCTACCTGCGCGAGCACGCCAGCCTCGGCGCCGACGAGCTCGCGCGCCGCATGGGCCGCTCGCCGGCAGCGGTGAAGCGCGCCGCCAGCCGCTTCGGCGTCTCCCTGCGCCGCTCGGGGAGCCGGCGCGGCTCGGTGATGGGGCAGCCGCGCGGAGTCTCGCTGCGAGGCGAGCTGCGGGCCGACCTCGTGAGCGGCCGCGTCGACCAGGAAGTGCTCGCTAGGCGGCTGCGGCTCGACGCCGAGGCGGAGCTCTGCCCGAGCTGCGCCGCGCGGCCAATCAGGGTGGCCGCCACCGGCCTCTGCAGGGTCTGCCATCTGCGCGTGCTCGCCGAGCTGCACCGCGAGGCGCTCGAGGAGCTCGAGGCGCGGCGGGATCTGTGGACGGCGCGGCAGCAGCTGAAGCGGGCACGGGACAAAGGGAAGCCGGAGCCAGCGTAGAGTCGTGAGTGCCTGAACCGGACGCATCCCGGGTACCAGTGCGGTTCAGTCGAAATGCAGCCGAGTCCCTGCCGATAGTCGGGGGTCTGCGCAAGGACTGTGACGACCGCCCCGGCAGATTGCAGAAGACGACCCGTTTCGATCCTACGCCCGCGCGCCCAGTCGGTTGAGGCGCACCCATAGGTCAATCGTCTCGAAGATAGGAGCGAGTGCGAGTGGAGTGGCCGCGAATCGTCTTGAGAGTTCCTGTTTCAGCATTGTCGCGACGGCGTTTCGGGAGCGGCCCTTCATCACAGACGCGAGTGCGAGGTCCAGCATCAGCATCTTGATCTGTATTGGAATCGGACGTGCCCACACATGGAGGAGGACGCCGCCGGCAACTTGGACGGCGGATTCCTGCGTGCAGACTGGACCATGTAGCGCTTCGAAGAGTGCGAGGACTCCGGGAGTGATGCCCATCGAGGCGCTTTCGAGCGCGTGCACGATATCCCTGACCCCCACTGACAGGTGACGGTACTGGGCCAGCATGAGACGTTCAATCGCGGCAGAGTACTCGTCTTCGGTGAACTCCGTTCGGCGCTGCATGTCACGGAGAATCGCCTGCGTTGAAACGCATCGGACGCTCCATCCAGCTTCGGCGACATTGCGCAAAGGAGCATCGTCGCAGTACAGGACGTGACCCAACCCTGCGGCGACCAAGACTGAGGTGATCCCCGGTTCCCCAAACAGGCCACGGAGCTGATCGTAGCGGGCGGCATCCATGTCGAGGACTGACTCGTGAGGGACCGTCTCACACTTGGTCTGAAGGAATTCGCGCAGTCCCTCCAGGAAGTCCCTGCCTTGTCCATACGATTCCTCCGTGAGTTCACGCCGAACGTATCGCCCTCCCTCCTTGCTGAGGCTCATCGCAGGTCGCCGCAGTCCGAACCGTGAGCGCAAGGTGTTATTGACTACGTCCGTGACTGCTTGGGACACGAACAAGTGGCGGAAGGCCGTGGCGAGCTGTTCGCCTAGCCCGAGGAACGACACCGTGAGAGCAGAGGTGATGTCAAGGACGAGCGACTGCTCATCCGCGATTGCTTGCAGTCCTTCTGTCAGCTCTTGGAGAGACCCGCTTGCGACCAGGAAATGCGCGTCCGGTTCCCCGGTCATCTCCCCCCAGACCTCGATATCGGTGCGACCGGACAGCTGGGCGACGGCCCCGATAGGCACGGGTCCCTTCAGGTAAAGGTCGAGCAGCATGCGATCACGGGTGTCGCCTCTGTCGATGGTCAGGAGCAGTTCCGAGAGGTCTCCGTCCTCGGCGTCGACTCGGCGGAGACCCGCGTGTTCGGGGAACCAGATCATGAAGTTGACTAGGGTTTCCTGGTACGCAGAGACATACTTGCTGCGTATCTCGGTGATCTCGTAGACGGGACCACGTGGCGTGTCCTGAGTCAGTACGAGCTCATCGCCGACAGCCTTTCCGAGAAGGCGCTGTGCGAGGGGGTCCCTTGCGGGAATCTCTCGGCGTTCTCTGCCTGCTGTCGGATCGTCGAGGATGGTGAAGTCCAGCCTCTCGTCCTTCCGCGAGAGCGTGACGGTGGAGTCGATCGAGACAACCCCTGGGACTGGAATCTCGTCCCGGTGAAGCATCAGGCCGAAGTAGGCGAGGTGGATCTCGGGGTCATCCATGCCTACTCTTCGGGCCTGATATGCGGCCGGTAGAGCCTCGGGCTCAGCCAGCTCATGGCGGAGCTGAGCTAGTTGCATGAGGAGTACCGGCTGATTCCAAGCGTCCTCAGCGCGTACACCCTGAATCAGTTTGGTGGCTTGCTTGCGATCGCCCTGCTGCACACAGAGAACGGCCGCGTGGAGCCGGTACTCGGGCGACGAGGGGGCCACTCGGTCAAGCTGCAGATACAGCTCGATCGCCGAGGCGAGGTTGCCCACGTACTCTTCGACGCGCGCTTCTATTTCGGTAATGGTCGGGGTGGCTCCGTGGTTCTCTCTGAGCGCTCGGGCAACGCTCCGGGCGTCTGCGTACCGACCGCTGTTGTAGAGCGACATGACGTAGCGCGCGAGTGGCGGATTCGCCCGCGACCGGTCCACCACTTGCTCATAGAGCTCGGCCGCGTCAGCCCACTGCTTGAGACTCACGTACTCGTCGGCCAGTTGGAGCTTGAGGGTGTCCTCTGGCCGTCCGCCCAAATTGGCGATTGCCTCAATGAGCAGATCAGCCGCTGCCCGATGGTCACCCGCCCGCCCCCGGCGGTCTGCGACAGCTGCAAGGGCCACTGGATTGGCGGGCCAGGTGGCGAAGATCTGCGCTTCGACATCGTCGGCCATGTCATTGCGGCCGGCCTCATCGTAGGCGCGGACGAGAAGCGCTCCGACGGAGACCAGGGTTTCATCGTCACTAGCGGGGTGCCATAGAGGCACGAGGTCATCGACGGCCGCCTCGGGCCTGCCCAGCGCGAGATGGCAAATCGCCAGCAGGGCGCCAACACCGTCTTCGGGGCCGGCAGCCCTGGCTCGTTCGATGCAGGCGACCGCCTCCGCGTGCTTGCCAGCCTGAAGTAGGACCATGCCTCGGTCGCGGAGTGCCATCGGATGATTGGGATCAAGAGCCAGAACCCTATCGAAGTCCGAGAGTGCCTCATCATCGCGGCTCATGGTGGCGAGGATCGCCCCTCGCTGCACCAATGCATCGCAGAGTCGAGCCTCCGCTTCGTAGTCGGTCAGGATCTCGATGGCTCGCGTCGCCGATTTCACGGCTTCGCCAAGAATCTGCTTGGCTTGCTCTGGCAGGCGCCATGGCAGCGGGGTGTCAAGGCGGAACTCCTGCTGAACCGGCAGGAACAATGCCAGGGCTAGGAGCGCATGTGCTTGTGGCTCATCTGGGTTCAGTGCCACTGCCCGCGTGAGGATCTCCGCCGATTCTGCGTGTCGCTCCCGGCGAAACAGGACTTCGCCCATTGCCAGGGCCCTCACGGGGCTGTCGCCAACCCACTCGGGAGTTGCGAGAAGGACATCGACTTGGTCGCGCTCTCCCAAGGACTCGAGGGCTATCAGACGTATCGCCGCAGCGTCTGCATCGTAGCCGTCGAGCGAGAGGCTACTCTCCGCGTGCTGGACAGCCTCGTTGAATCGGCCAGCGTTCAGGCATAGGAGCGCGAAGCCATTCTCGGCCTTGGCAAAGGGACGTCGAAGCCCGAGTGCCCGCGTGAACTGTTCCTCCGCCTCGTCGAAGTCCCCCCTCTGAAGTCTGCAGACGCCAAGGTTGACGGCAATGCGGGCTCGGAGAGACGAAGAGCCTTCTGCCTCGCGCAGTTCGTCGTCCAGCCTGCGGAGGATTCCCTCAGCTGTGGCGAACTTGCCGGAACGCAGGAGTCTGCGCGCCTCGTCTGCACGACTGGCGTATGCCTCTTCTCCGGGCTCGGGTGGCGTCTCATCAGGAGACACGGGCAAGGTCGTTGGCGGCATGCGCTGCCTGATTGTCGCAAGGAGTTCCTCGTGTCGAGCTTGGGCCTGAGTCTCGCCCTCCACGTGAAGATGGGTGGCGTGCTTCTCGATGATCGTGAATCCATCCGTCTCGTGAAGGCGATGCACGAGGCAGCCGAGGAAGGTCTCAAGGACCTCTCGCGCCTTCTCCGTGGTCTGGTCTCCCGCGAAAAAGCCGCTTGAGGCGATGAACCCCTGAACGTCTGCCTCAGTGATGGTCCGTTGACCATCGACCACCGCTGCGTCGAAGGCTTCGAACTCCTGCGAGTCGAGCCACGCCTCGAGGGCGTCGCCGCCCTCTACTCCTGACAACGCCAAAACCGTGTCTTCAACGGCCTGCTGAACTGCGGGCAGCTTCAGGAGCCTTCTCAGGCCGGCTTTCCCCGCAACGATGGCGATCTCGCCAAGCACCGCCTCGATGATTCCGCCCGTCATCTAGCACCTCTCCACCGAGGACTCCCTGTCGTCACCCTACTACAGAGGGCGGACGAGTCGGCGCTTGATGAAGGCCGCTCGGTGGAGGCTGACGCGCTTAGAAGAGCAAGAGGATCGCGCGCGCGACTTGGTCCTCCGTCGGCGCCGGTGGAGACAGGGTGCCGTGCTCGTGGCCGACCGGCTCGAGGCGGCCGGCGGGGAAGAGACCGCAGGCGGCCTGCCTGCGGCGGTGGGCGGCCTGCCGGCAGCCGTTCCAGCAGTAGAGGCGTGGCCGGC
>TBL_comb47_HYPODRAFT_10006752_pt1 | contig 12307 bp, 9 predicted proteins | sample TroBogypolimnion_40_FD_10682 | JGI IMG/M metagenome (IMG submission 10682) | reverse complement strand
GCCGGCTATATGCATCATAAAAAGCACCTTGATCATTTTTCTTGATCAGTCCTGCCGCAAGAAGGATATCATCGCTATACCCGGCTTTATGAGCTGAGCGCAAAAGTTCATTAGCGTTTTCGGCATAGCCGATTTCAAAAATATCGATCCCCTTTTCAAGGCCGCGTTCCTTCAAATATTCAACAGCCTGATTTTCAAGAGGGGCAGATTGGGGCATACCCCAGGGAGTACTCACTAAATTCACCTTGAAATGATCTTTTGCCCATTTTAGAACAGCAAAAATTCCATCACGTCGTTTCTCGGCTTCCGCATACTGCTGATCAGTTCCGTTCATTTTGACAGGAATACCGTAATGATTTGCAATGTAAGTAAGAGCTTCGGTGAAGTTCATTGCTTCATGTTCGCGCAGGAACTCAATTGCATCGCCGGATTTTCCGCAGCCAAAGCATTTGAATGAACCCCGGACGGGGTTGACTATGAAACTGGGAGTCTTTTCGTTGTGGAAAGGGCAACAGGCTGTATAGTTGATCCCCTTTTTCTTCAGAGTGATGAAATCACCCAGGATATCGCTTATTTGAATGGCATTTTTAATCTCATCTGAATTCACTATCATAATTCACTCTCCGGGTTGAGAAGTTCAGCTTCATTGAATATAAGGCATACGTAGTTTCAAGACCGGAACTGAATTATGTTGTTCTTTTATTCCACTCCTGGAATTCAGCCAATGTCATTTTAGGGAATTGCATGCTAATTGCATGGATCAGTTCATCCAGGCGATGAATTTCATTTTGGAACTTTGTAACTTCTTTGTCGGAAATTTCAACTCCTGAAAGCTTTTTCGCTTCAAAATCGTTCTTCAGCTTTTCTATATGGCTGAAGTAGGCACTCCTGGTCAGCAAAAGATCAGGTTCACTCATGGCAGAAAATGTTTTCATTGTAAAGCCTTTCTCACTTTCAGAACTCTTTCCTCCAGATCAACCGCTCCTTTGGCGAGTTCTTCATACAAGGAGACAGCTTCCTTGATGATGATATCTTTGTAATCCGGCTGGTTTGGATCCAGACAGCGATAGATATACTGATGAGAATAAGAAATATTTCTTTTCAAAAGTCTTTGTCTTATTTGCGGAACACTACCCCTGGGTAATTCCGCTCTGAGTATGGTCAGTGCTTCATTACTAATTTTCATAGATGCATAATAATTTGATTAGTTTTACGTCATTTTTTTGGTCACAATTTAATCATTTGGTAACAAACAAGGCATATGTCAAGTTGCATCAGAAAATCAATGAATTGCCAACTAATTAACATTTTTTCAAGTCCTCCATTACTTCTGTTTCAAAGTAAAATAGCTTGCCGCCAAGTTTATGTGCTCTGATTATTCCTTCTTTACTCCATTTATGAAGAGCAGGTCTGCTCACGCCTATCATTTTACAGATATATCGGGCTGTAACCGGTTTTTCAATAATTGATTTTTCGCTCATAGTTTTTAACAAATTTTACATTTGCAAAAGTATGTTTCTAATGAATAACCCAAAGGCCAACTTATTAACAACTAACTGAATAATAACCTGTTAGTAAACTAATAATAACCTGAAAGTAAACCCAATGTAACCTAATAACTCAGGAACAAACGAGCAATAAAAGAGTTAGGAAACTTGTTTAGAATTGGAAAAAATTGTGAGTATATTTGCTAACAGAAATATCAACACAACAACTGGTAAATTATCCGAAACCTGACAGGAAAGTTGACAGTTTTTAGGAGGAATCGTTCAAAACATTAATAAAATCAACCATTTCAGAAGGGATGGATAATCCCAGGCTGATCACTAAGGAGGCTTAACGGCCTCCTTTTTTTTGGCAGACCAGGCATGTCAACAGTATTGGTTTATAGACCAGCTTCATGCTGTCGAGGAAAAGGAAAATCAGGAGAAGTAAAAAAACCGGGCTGAGACAAATGATTACTTTGAGAACCATGCGGGCAGGTTTGAACCGGCAAGTTAGGGAATTTTCCGGGTAATCCTGCTCAATGAAAAACTTCCGCCTGCTTCGAGAAGATAAGCTTCAATGCAATAAGGATCAGGAAGAAACCAAAAATCTTTTTCATTGTTTGTTCGGGCAGGCTCAAAGCGATCTTTGACCCGAAATATCCCCCGATCATGAAGGACAGGGCAATGATCACAGCGTACCATACGTTCACCTGTCCTTCCTTGTAATAGTTATAAGCAGCAAACAAACCTATTGGCGGAAGCATCACGGCGAGGCTTGTCCCCTGTGCCGTATGCTGATCAACACCAAGAAAATAGACCAGGGCGGGGATCATGATCACTGCCCCTCCGACACCGAAAATACCACCGAAAACACCGGTCATCAATCCAATCATGACCAGGATAATAATTGTTGTAAGGTTCATAATGTGATTTTGTGATTATTAAAACCATGATCAGCTTTGTCTGGCAGGTTTTTCGGGATTTTGCGGAAAAGTGATGAGAACGGTTGTTCCTGACATCCGCTTGCTGCTTATCACAACAGTTCCCTGCATCTCTTTGATGATCCCATAGGAAATAGACAACCCGAGCCCGGTACCTTTTCCTGTTTCCTTTGTTGTATAGAACGGGATCAATACTTTTTCGAGTTCAGCAGTTTTAATTCCGATCCCGTTATCTTCGACTTCAATATAGATGAATTTTTCATCCTGGTGTGTCAATATCCTCACAAATTTTTTCCCGGATGTTTTGCTGCCTTTATGTTTTTCTTCTATTGCATCTTTGGCATTGGTCAGGAGATTAAGGATGACCTGTTCAAATTTATAAATATCGCCGGGGTATGGTTTAATGGTGTTATCAAAGTCGAGGATCAGCTCAATGACCCGGTGCCTGAACTGCTCGGCTATCATGGAAATTGCATTTGTTATTCCATCATGGAGATCGAATATCCCGTGTATCAGGTCATCATGTTCTCTTGAAAATGAACGGATATGATCAATGATATTCCGCATCCGGGTTATGTTGTCGAAGATCTTTTCGGATTTCGTTTTGATGTAGGACTTATCCGGAACATGGTCTTCTAGCATCTCAACCATCAGGTTTTCGAGTGTAATGGAAATTATGTTTAAAGGCTGATTGATTTCGTGGGCAATGCCTGCAGCCATTTCCCCGAGACTGAGCATCCTGGCATTATGGATCATCTGCATCTCCATTATCTTCCGCGAAGTTATATCTCTCACGATTGCAATGTATCCATTGGGATTTCCATCGCTTTCCTCAATTAATGCCAGACTTATTTCTCCTAGAAAGCTAGATTTATCATTTTTTACAAGTTCCAGCTCCAGATTCTGGAGCATCCCTTCCATTTGTATTTTCTTCAGAAATTCCCGCATTTTCTTCTTGTCATTATCAGAAATGAACTGAAGAAAGGGCAGTCCGGTAAGATTGAATGCTTTCTCATACCCCAGGATACCGGGCGCAACATCTGAAAATGCAGTAATGCGACTCTTCATATCCATCCGGATTATGGCCTCGGGCGAGGTACTCAGCAATTTACGAAACATCAATTCCGATTGCACGAGAGCACCTTCCGTCTGCTTGCGCTTGCTGATATCACGTACGAGCGCGAGCACTTCATTATGATCCAGCGGCAGTATCCTGAATTCAAAGTGACGGGTTTCCTCATTCAGCAGCAACTCATTTTCGAACGTGACCATTTCGTTGATCCTGATTGCCTTATCTATGGCAGCCATGATCTCGGCAGAGAGATGAGACGGAAGGAAATCGCTGATGTTCCTGTTCAGGTATTGATCTGGTGAAGTGATCCAAAAGTTCAGTTTTGCAGAAAAATATTTACGAAAAACACCATCACTGGTCAGTCCGAAGAGAAAGTCAGGGATGGCATTAACAATGGCAAGGTTCTCTTCCTGGCTTTTTTTCAATGCCAGTTCTGATTGCTTGCGTTCGGTTACGTCCTCAACAGATATATTAATTCCGATGATTTCTCCTTCCGGATTTTTCAGAGGGTACCAGTTTGAGATGTAGATAAGGTTTGATTTGTGCAATGCCGGAATTTCACGCTGTAATTCTATATTCCTTATGGGGTCACCGGTTGCCAGGATTTGTCTGACGAATTCTTCAGCTCTTGTGGCAATCTGTGGGACGATATCCTGGAGCTTACGGCCAATATGGGCTTCCATGGAAAAGCCGTTCATTTCAGCCAGTCTTTGGTTGATATGCAGATAGCGCAGATCTTTATCCACAACGGCAAGTCCAACAGGGGCAGAGTCATAGTAGGTTTCAATCAGTTCACGCTGCTGCCATATCTCGTCTTTACTCTTTTTAAGTTCTTCAATGATCCTTTTTTGCTCAATAGAAAATTTAATTGAAAGCACAAGCAGGCTTGGTGTGATCTTGTTTTTTACAAGGTAGTTCTGAACCCCAACCTTGATGGACTCAACTCCCAGTTTCTCATCATCCAATCCCGTGGTGATAATGACCGGTATGTGGGGAAACTCCCGTAGAATCGTGGACGGTGTTTCAAGGCCCTTGCTATCCGGAAGTCCGAGATCAGTTATGACAATATCTACAGTTTGTTCCTTCAGGATATTCATCCCGGCAACCAGTGTTTCCGCGGTATGAACAACATACTTAACTGCGAAGTCCGCCTTCAGATACTCCCTAAAAAGCCGGGTATCACCCGGGTTATCTTCGATGAGGAGGAGGCGGATTTGTTCGTTGGTCAGATCACTTTTCTCCATCAGGTAATTTTACTATTGTGAACCAAAAGTCTTCAATTGATTTAACCACCTTGGTAAATTGTTCAAAGTCGATGGGCTTGGTGATAAAGCAATTTGCATAGAGGTTATAGGAATGCAGAATATCTTCCTCTGCCCTCGACGTCGTCAGAACTGCAACAGGTATACGTCTTAATTCAGCATCCTCTTTGATTTCTTTCAGCACTTCGAAGCCATTTTTTTTCGGGATGTTGAGATCAAGCAGGATGAGGTCCGGCCTGATTGCATTGGCAAAATCTCCCTCCTTTTTCAGGAATTCCAAGGCTTGTTCACCGTCGGTGACTGTTTGAACGGTAATTTTGATCTTGCACTCTTTCATGGCCATCAGTGTCAGCCGGGCATCTCCAGGATTATCTTCAACCAAAAGCACATTAATCGGAAATATGTTGTTCTCAATACCCATGATTTATTTCTCCCTATTTCTTGATTGTAAAAAAGAATGTGGTTCCATTACCCGCTTCCGAATCTACCCATATTTTGCCACCATGCTGCTCAACGATTTTCTTGCAGATGGCCAGTCCCATTCCGGTTCCAGGATATTTTTCACGGGAATTCAGCCTTTGAAAGATATCAAAGATCTTGTCCTGGTTTTTCTTGTCCATTCCTATTCCATTATCTTTTACGGAGAACTGCCAGGCGTTAAAATCAGATTTGCACGCAATTTCAACAACTGGATTCCCGGGTACTGAAAACTTCAGTGCATTCTCTATAAGGTTCTGAAACAACCTCACGAGATGCATTTCATCTCCAATGACCACGGGCAGGTCTCCAACTATTACTTTTGCATGATACTCATCAATTTTTATCTGAAGGTTGTCGATGGCCCTTTTTACTGGAGTATTCAAATCGACCTCTTTCAGAATGCCAGCCTGCGTTGTAATCCTGGAATAATCGAGCAGGTCGTTGATCAGGTGCTGCATGTGGGTTGCTCCATCAACAACGAACTTGATAAACTCATGGGCTTCCTGATCCAGTTTACCGGAGTATCTTTTTTCGAGTAGCTGGGAGAAACTTGTGATCATCCGCAATGGCTCCTGAAGGTCGTGTGAAGCGATGTAAGCAAAATTTTCAAGCTCTTTGTTTGAGCGTGACAACTCTGTATTCAGTTTCTGCAAATCATCTTCAATGATTTTTTGCTGAGTAATATCGATGTTTATACCAACGGCTTTTACAGCTTCTCCGGCTTTATTCCTTTCGATCCGGCAATAACTTCTGATAAACCTTTTCTGTCCATCACTGTCAATAATCGGAAATGAATCATCATAGCAATCACTGGTTCCAGCCAACGTCTCTTTAAATTTTTTAGTAGCCCTTTCGGAATCATTGGGATCAATCATGTTGGATAAAAAATCATGAGGAGTTGGAATGGTCTGGGCATCAAAATGGTATATTCTCAACAGGTTCTCATTCCAAATGTTGATGTTATTTTTAATATCGAAGTCCCATACTCCGCTGTTTGAAACTTGTACAGCGGTATCAAGCCGTTTGTTTACCACATCAACCTTGACTTTGCCTTTTTTAATGTACGAAAGAAGATACGAGGCCAACAGGAAAACAATGATCCCCATGCTGCGGTTAAAAACTGCATATTCAATTGGAATCACCGTGGCAGTTTCAATTAATGCAGCAAACATCAATATGGCATAAACTCCAATGAGCAAATATGAATAGAGGTCTTTGAAAACCAAGTGGCAAAGCGCAATCGGAATCAGGTACAATACCCAGATAATAATACCTATTGGAAGGATAAAATCCACTGCAGCAATGATTATTGTAAGAAAAACAATGATTCCGGCAATTAGTTTCTTATTGTTCGTGAAGTTTTCCATTCCGGAGTATTAGAATTGGTTACTACTGTAAACTAATCAGTTGATGAATTGGTTTCTTGCCAGCAATACAAGATATATTCAATTTCGATATATTCAATTTCGCACAACTAAGATACGACAAAAATCTCCAAATCCTGCTGTTGTAAAAATGTTGAGGAAAACAACTGTGTTAATAATCAAAAATCAGAGAAATACATGTTTACAACCAACTGTTGCCGGTTAAGTGGGTACATTTCTTTATATTTGGCGTCGCCGGGCAGGTTGCGAAAAAGGTTGCTGTCAATTGTTTTTAAGCAGGAATAAAGTGAAAGTTATAACACACAAACCGTTGCATGAATTGTGGTTAAAATCTGCGGTTGTCGGGAGTTTATGGGCATCTGTGGAGATCATCCTCGGCAGTTTTTTCCATAACCTGAACCTCCCGCTCTCAGGAACGATTCTTTCTTTCATTGGTGTATACCTGATGGTTTCATTTTCCCAGATATGGAAAGAAAACGGTTTGATCTGGAGGGCCGGACTGATCTGTGCCCTGATGAAATCCTTATCACCGAGCGCCATCATCCTGGGACCGATGATCGGGATCTTTACGGAAGCCGTGCTACTTGAACTTTTTATCTTTCTATTTGGTAAGAATTTGTTTGGATACATGATTGGTGGAGCTTTTGCAGTATTCAGCACGATCATCCATAAACTTGTAAGTTTGCTGATCACCTACGGATTTGATCTTATCAACATCCTTTCTGCTCTCTATCATTTTTGTGTAAAACAACTTCATGTTGAAACGCTCAGTCCCTCCCGTCTCATCCTAATCATAAGCTGTATTTACCTTGCGGCTGGAACGGTTGCAGCCGTGCTTGGATACAGAACCGGGAAAAAATACCTGAAGGACCCGGATCTGTCGGAGAAGCCGGAAGCGGTAAAACTCAAGTGGAACACACAGATGCTCACATCTGTGACGAAGCAGGATTTTTCGCTCTACTTCCTCGCATTAAATATTTCTGCCATTAGCCTATGCCTGGTGCTGATCAATTATGAATTTGTTTTGCCTTCACTGATCATCACGTTTACCTACATTGCGTTCTGCATCTATCGTTACAAATCAGCCCTGAGAAGATTGAAAAATATTTCGGTCTGGATCCAGTTTTTTTTGATCACCCTGATTGCTGCATTTTTATGGAGCGGAATTTCCGAACACGATTTCTACAGCACTACAGGCCTCATAATTGGATTGAAGATGAACTTCCGTGCGGTCCTTATCATCATTGGGTTTTCAGCAATCAGTGTTGAACTGAAGAATCCTGTGATCAAATCCCTCTTGTACAGGAAGGGATTTGCCAGTCTTTATCAATCACTGGGATTGGCATTTTCGGCATTACCGGGGATCATCTCATCCATTTCAAAGCCCGGAAAAGATTTAAGAAAATGGTATTTCCCGCTTTCATGCCTTTTTGAAAATGCCCGGATGCTATACTTGCAGTTCGAGAAGGAACACAGGAACAGGCCTGAAGTCGTAATTGTAACTGGTGATATCCAGCAAGGGAAGACAACATTCACCGGGAAAGTAACAGATATCCTGAAAGCTAAAGGAAAACGACTTGACGGGTTCCTGGCAGCCGGAATCCATGAAGATGGAAAACGGACTGGTTTCGATCTTGTCAGTCTCAGGCCGGGCATCCGGTTCGAGCTGTGCAGGAACCAGGTGCATGAAAACTGGCTGAAGCAAGGTGTCTATTATTTTAATCCTCAAGGGATCGAAGAGGGAAAAAAAATTCTGGTGTCGGTTGACCAGGATTCATCACAACTGGTAGTTATCGATGAAGTCGGGCCGATGGAGCTGAATAACCAGGGTTGGGCAAATTCAATCGAGCAGCTTTGCCGTTCGGCAGTTCCACCGCAGCTTTGGGTTGTGCGGAAAAACCTGGCGGAAATAGTTTCCCGCAAATGGAATGTCGGAAATGTCTACATCTTTGATATCACAAAAGATTCGGTTGAAGAAGTTGTTATGAAACTTGAAGAGCTGATGCCGGAGTAGATTATTTCCTTCCAAGGAACTTCAGATAATCCTCTCTCGTGTTAATGTTCAGCAGCACTGCCGGATCATTCCAGGGAACTTCAATCCTCGCAAAATTCTTAAGCACTTCGCGGAAATCAAAGAGAGAATCAATTCCGGCGAGTTCGCTGACAATATTGGTTCCAAGCAGGACCGGATGACCACCCTTATTGCCATGAACAGGAATCACATAGGAATCATCCTTTAGATTGAGCAGCAACTGATCAAGCAACTCAGGACCCGCAAATGGATTATCCACATTTTGAATAAAACAGGCATGCCCTGCCGGAATATGCTGAATGCCCAGCTTAATCGAGTATGAACGTCCATACTCTGTGTGCTCATTTATGATGCAGATTGCAGAGCCGGCATTGATCTTTTCGGGATCGACGGATTCGTTGATAACGAGAATCACAGGGGTTGCACCGTATCCGTAGTAGCCGGACAAAAGGCTTTCAGCAAATGTCTGACCGTTTGCCAGGTGCAAAAAAAGCTTGGATGAACCCATGCGGTTGGAATTACCTGCAGCCGGGATAATAACGGAAAAAGGATGTTGATGGTCAGACATTCAGAGCAAATCTATTACATTTCCGCCAATTTATCTTAATTTTACGGCTTCATCTTTGAGTCGCCTCCGAATGAACTTTTCATTCCTTTACCGCTAAGACACAAAGACGCAAGTATCATAATCAATAATTTAGTTTTTGGCGCCACATTGTCTTAGCGGTGAAAACCATTTATTGAAACGGCAATAATTTGAATTATCAAAATTAACTTTTTGTGGCTGATAGATTGCATCCAATACCTTTACCCGGGCTTCTTGAACTGACACTCGCGCAGATCAGGCAGAATAAATTTTTCGGAATTCCTGCATCACTTTTTTACATTCCTGATCCGTCAGATCCGTTTCGCATGGAGCGCTACGGACATGTTCTTGAAACACCGGTTGGAGTCGCTGCCGGTCCGCATACACAGCTTTCGGTGAACATCATTGCCGCATGGCTGTGTGGTGCACGCTACATTGAATTAAAAACTGTGCAGACCCTTGATGAACTCGAGGTTTCAAAACCATGTATCGATATCCAGGATGAAGGCTATAATTGCGAATGGTCGCAGGAACTTAAGATTGAACAGTCGTTCGACGAATACCTGAATGCCTGGATCATGATCCACATTCTGCGTAAGGAACTTGGGTTTCATGGACCCGTGGGAACCCTGTTCAACATGAGCGTTGGGTATAATCTCGAAGGCATACTTAAGGACAATGTTCAGGGTTTCTTTGCAAAGATGCAGGATTGCACAGCCGAACTCAGTGAAAAGATTAAATCGATCAGGGAGATTTATCCCTCCATTGATGAGATCAGAATTCCTGCTTGCATTTCCGACCACATCACCTTAAGTACAATGCATGGTTGTCCGCCGGAAGAGATTGAGAAAATCGGTCTTTACCTGATCAACCAGAAAAATCTTCATACCACAATCAAGCTGAATCCAACGCTGCTTGGTGCTGCAGAACTCAGATCATTGCTTAACGGTGAGCTTGGTTTTACCGCAGAAATACCGGATCTTGCTTTTGAACATGACCTGAAGTACCCGGATGCCCTACGTATCATTGCTTCACTTTCAAAAGCATCACTGGATAAAGGTCTTCAGTTCAGCATCAAACTTACCAACACACTTGAATCCGTCAACAACAAAAACATCTTTCCAGATAAGGAAACGATGATGTATATGAGCGGAAGGGCGCTGCATCCGATCAGCGTCAGGGTGGCACGAAAATTACAAAACGACCTGGGTGGTAAACTGGATGTTTCTTTTTCTGCCGGGGCTGATTGTTTCAACATTGCAGAATTGCTTGCATGCGGGATGAGACCGGTCACTGTTTGCAGCGACCTGCTCAAACCCGGCGGCTACGGCAGATTGTGGCAATATATCAGCAACCTTCGCTCCTCGTTTGCCCTTGTCAAGGCAGAAACCATTGAGGATTTTATTATCAAAAGAGCCGGCATCAATAAAAATGTCATTGAATCTGCCTTATCAAATTTAAATCTCTATGCAGACCGAGTAGCCGGGAATCCTGCTTACCAAAAAAAGGCGTTTACTGATCCGGATATTAAAACGTCACGTTCACTGAACCTGTTCGACTGCATCCATGCGCCCTGCATTGATACCTGCCCGACAAACCAGGACATTCCCCGGTACATGCATTCCACTGCAACGGGTGATTTTGCTGCTGCTTTCAAAACCATTTTTGATACAAATCCATTTCCTTCGGTAACAGGAATGGTGTGCGATCATCTTTGCCAGTCAAAATGCACGCGGATAAATTATGAAGAAGCCCTCCACATCAGGGAGATCAAGCGATTTGTTGCAGAAGGGAATTTTCTGGGGATTACACCGGATACTGTCAGGCCCAACGGGTACAGGGCAGCGGTTATCGGTGCCGGTCCTGCCGGACTCTCCTGCGCATGGTTCCTGAATCTTGCAGGATTCGAAGTACATGTATTTGAACAGAAAGCAAAAACAGGTGGCATGGTATCCGCGGCAATCCCATCGTTCAGGTTGACCGATGAAGCGATCGCCCGGGATATTGACCGTATCAAAGCTGCAGGTGTCAAAGTGCACGAAAATTATCCGGTTGATAAAAAGAACTTTGAATCTATCCGGAAGCAACATCAGGTCATCTTCCTGGCAGCCGGGGCACAGGAATCCAGTAAACTCCTGATAGATGGTATCAATGCAGAGGGTGTTCTTGATCCGCTGGATTTTTTATTTAAGGTACGTGACCATATACCGGTTGAGCCGGGTCGTCGTGTGCTGATCATCGGGGGAGGGAATACAGCCATGGATGCGGCAAGGACAGCATTCAGAATGACCGCAAATGAAGGGAAGGTAACCGTTGTTTATCGCAGAACCACCAAAGAGATGCCGGCAGATAAAGGAGAGATTCAGGCTGTTCTTGATGAAGGAATAGAAATTCTTGAGCTTATAAATCCTGAAAAGATCCTATCTCAAAACGGAAAAGTTACCGGTTTACTGTGTTCGCACAATGAGTTGTCGGGAAAAGAAAAAGACGGAAGACCTGTTCCTGTTAAAATTCCCGGATCAGAGTTTGAATTGTTCTGTGATACCATCATTCCGGCGATCGGTCAGCAACTGGCAATTGATCTTTTTGAACCGGGTGATCTGATCACAGAAAAAGGAAGTTATAAAACCCGGATCCACGGGTTGTATATTGGCGGAGATGCCCTGCGTGGTGCATCCACGGCCATCAACGCCATTGCCGATGGCCGGAAGGCAGCGGCTGAGATCATTGCGGAACTTCAGATTCCCGTCTCAGGAAAAGACAAAAAAGAGAAGAAAGATATTGATATAGGGTTACTTCTTCACAAGAAGGCGATCCGGGTTTCCGGGATTTCTCCGGATGAAACTGATTTTGATGACCGGAAAAATTTCAACCTGGTCATGGCTTCTCTTTCCCAGGAAGACGCTCAAAAAGAGGCATCCCGATGCTTGCAATGCGATGAGGTATGCAATGTGTGCGTGATGGTTTGCCCGAATCATGCGAATTTCAGTTATCAGGTCGAACCAGTGAATTACATGCTCCGTAAAGCAACTCTCCAGGCAGATGGCAGCATCAGTCTTGAA
>TBL_comb47_HYPODRAFT_10006751_pt1 | contig 12309 bp, 8 predicted proteins | sample TroBogypolimnion_40_FD_10682 | JGI IMG/M metagenome (IMG submission 10682) | reverse complement strand
AAGATCGGAAATATGAATTAAACTCAAAAGAGGTTTTGCAGTTGAGGAGGGCGGGACGCCAATTAACTCTTCGCCAGGGCCGAAATGTAAATCAGCCCAACCTTTTTCATTGGGTTCCCCACGTACAACGCGCTTCTCATGTGAACTAGACACGCTCGGCCATCACCTCATCGCTAGAAATTCTAAAAGATATCTTGTCACCAATATCCAATTTTCGCACATCGCGACTTGAAATATTGAGATGAATCAAAGGTGCACCTTCAACTGCGATCCCGACCTTAGTCATCGGTCCTAGGAAGGACTTCAGTGCCACAATCCCTCGGGTTGCTTCATCATCGCTCTCGCTCACAAGTTCTAGAGACTCTGGACGAATGATCACATTCACTTTTGACCCTTCAGGAAAAGGTTCGGCGCTCTCCAAAATATTGACCTTCTGATTGAGGACCTTCGCCTTTCCTTTGGCGGTAATCTCCGCAGGAATCCGGTTTGCGAGTCCAACAAATGTGGCAACAAAGGCGGTTGCGGGAGAGTTGTATAGAACAATTGGCTTATCGATCTGTTCAAGCTGGCCGTGGCTCATGACGCCCACGCGGTCAGATATCGCCATCGCCTCCTCTTGATCGTGGGTAACAAAAAGTGTGGTAATTCCAAGATCGAGTTGAATCCGACGAATTTCTTCGCGGATCTGCCCGCGCACCTGGGCATCTAGCGCTGAGAGCGGTTCATCAAGCAGGAGAACCCTGGGCTGAATAGCGAGGGCCCGGGCAAGAGCTACGCGTTGCTGCTGCCCACCTGAGAGTTGATGAGGGTAGGACTTTGCCTTGCTCTCGAGAGCGACGAGTTCGAGCATTTCTATTACACGTTTTTGGCGCTTATCGCTATCAACTTTACGAGCCCGCAATCCATAGTCAATATTTTCTGAGACAGTTAAATTTGGAAAGAGTGAATACGACTGGAAGACCATTCCCATATCGCGATGATTCGCGGGTGTCTCGTTGTATCGCTCGCCATTCAGAAGTAATTCACCAGATGTTGCGACCTCAAGACCAGCAACAATGCGCAGGGCCGTAGTTTTACCACAGCCAGATGGACCGAGCAAAGCGACGAGCTCGCCAGGTCGAACAGTTAGATCAAGACCATCAAGTGCCTTTACCGGGCCGAAATGGCGACTCATTCCTCGGAGTTCGAGGGTGCAGCTTTCGCGATCATTCTTGCTCATTCATCCACCTCTACACGTTGCGCATTCCTTTTGGGAAGGAGTGCGATAATCGACAAGAGCGCTATTGCGCCAACAAAACTAAAGACAGATATTGCAATTGCACCCAAAATATTCTGCTGTGCCGCAACTACAGTCCACGTTGGGAAGGTCTCCCAATGCAAAAGAGATGTAATCGTGTACTCGCCGATTGATAGCGCAAATGTTAAGAAGAGAGCTCCGGTAATTCCGCTCCGAATCGCCGGAACGATGACGAGCATGATTGTGCTGGTCCATGATGCCCCCAAACTTCTCGATGCCTCAACAAGTGTTTTTAAGGCCACCGTCTGTAACGAAGTGTCAAGAGCCCGGTATGTATAAGGAAGCGCAATAATGACGAAGAAAAAGACCAGCTCATATTCTGAGTTCTGTAAGATCTTGGGCATTGCTACTTGTGCTCCGATTGCAAGGGAAACCACAGGAATAATGAGGGGAAGTATGCAGAGAAAATCAACTAATGATTTGTACTTCTGACCCTTTAAATTGAGGTAGACCATTGTCGGAACCATGAGCGCGAGGGTGAGAAAAGCGGCAAGTACTGCCAGTTTGAGCGAAGTGAGCAGGCTGGGATAGAACCCATCTTGGTGAATTAGCCACTGATAGTTAACCCAGGAATGCCCCTTGCCACCATTGCCTTTAAAGCTATAAACCGCTGCTCCATACAGTGGAACTATAAAAATTAAGAACGCTAAAAGGGATGAGGTAATAACGAGGGGCCACTTAAGAGTGAAGCGCTTCATTAACTTCTCCACTTCGCCGCTTGCCGTTGTGCCCATATATATCCGGCCATGACAATTGTCGCTACAACGATCATCCCGACCGCCAGTGAATCACCGAGATTGGTCTGGTCGGAGATCACATTGCCATCGACGAGTGTGCCAATGATGATCGGTACCAGTGGGACTGTTCCAACAGTTAAAGCACGAGCCGTGGCGTATGCCGAGAATCCACCGGCAAATAATAGAAAGAATGCGCCCACAAAAGATGGGGTCAAGATTGGTATGCCCACACGGCGCCAGTAGGTGAAGGCGGATGCGCCAAGGTTGGTGCTTGCCTCTTCCCATTCGCGGCGAAGTCCAGCGATAGCCGGTTTGAAGACCAAGATCATAAGAGGAACTTGAAAGAATGAGTAAACCATTACTACTCCCGTAAAGGAGAAGATGGTGAAATGACCAGCGTAAATGTCCCAACCCAAACTCTTTAATACCTTAGTGACGATTCCTTCAGTACCAAATGCCGCTACAAACATAAATGCGAGCGGTACACCGCCTGAATTGGCAAAGACGGCAGAAATTGAATCTACAACCGCACCAAATTTACCGCGAGCATATTTCACAATTACGTAGGCAAAGAATGCGCCAAGGAGTGAACCAATAAGTGCGGTGATAAGTGAAAGTTTCAATGAGACGATAAAGGCGTGAAAGTATGGACCCGAATGAAGAATCGGGCGATAGTTTGCCAACGTCCATTCATTTTTATTACCTTTAAAACTGCGCAGTGTTACTGCGACAACTGGCCAGATGAGGAAGAAGCCAGTAAATAGAAAGAATGGGAGTAGTGGTAGCACACCGGAACCCCGGCCGCTCGAACGAATCCGAGAACGTGCTCTCACTACTCCCATGTATTTTCGTTAACTCGTAACTAGTTCTAGGACTTAGTTACCAGCGATTGCTGGCCACTGTGCCTTGAGAAGAGCCTTGGCCGCATCCTGATCGGCAGGACTTGGTGTCACGATCTTTGCTCCTGCTGGGATTGCATATCCAGCTGGTGCTGCTGCATTTGTACCCTTAGCAACCATTGCGTCGTACTCGATTGGAAGTGCGCCGCCTGCGATCCAGATGTTCTGTCCGCCATTGATTGATGAGAAGATCTTTGAACCGGTGAGGCCCTTAACGGAACCAAGGTTCATTGAACCCTTGCCCTTGTTCTCTGAGTAGAGGAACTCTGTCCAGAGACGAGCTGCTGCTGGATGTGGAGCGTTGAATGGAATAGCCATGATGTATGGGGTTCCCTTGATGACTGCATCTGAAGGAATGATGTACTTAATGGTCTTTCCAGCCTTTGCAGCTGTTGCTACAGCACCTGGACCGTTGAATGACCATGAGAATGAGACCTTATATGCGCCAGCGAGGAAGTTCTGTCCGTTAGCTAATGCGGTAACGAAGTTTCCAGAAGTCTTCAAAGCCTTGAAGTAATCGATACCGTTTTGGGCGTTAGCAGTTGTTCCGCCGTTAGCAAGGTTCGCTGCGAATACAGACATAAGAGCTTCCTGTGCGCCTGATGGATCTCCACCAATAGCAACTTGATTCTTAAATGCTGGATCCTTGAGATCGTTGAAAGATGTTGGAGCCTTTGCGATTGATGTGTCATATGACAGTGCGATTACGCCTGCATAGTCACCGTACCAGCGACCTGAAGCATCCTTGTATGTAGGTGTAATGTCTTTCCAGTTCTGGACCTTGTAAGGAGCGAAGAGGTTTGAGTTATCTGCACCGTAGGTGATACCGACGTCAACTGCATCTGGAACCTTCGATGCTGGAGCTGTCTTTACAGTCTGAATTTCATAGGCAGATGATCCGTCTGGATTGTCATCTGTGATCTTGATTCCAAAAGCCTTCGAGAAAAGATCCATTGCCTCGCCGTAGTTAGCCCAGTCGCGAGGAAGAGTAATAACGTTGAGCTTTCCTTCTTTTTGAGCTGCCTTGACGAGTGCATCCATGCCACCGCAAGAAACAAGACTGGTGCACTTGGAATAGTCGATTGCAGCGTTCGACGCTGACGATGTCGCTGTTGTTGCAACCAATGAAGCTGCAGCCATTGTGGCCACGATGACTCCAGTGAATAGACGCTTACGCATATGTCCCCCTTAAGGATTTGTGGGGCAATCAAAGCCTTCCTTGTTAACAAGAAAGGAATATTTAGAAGTGCAACTGATGTACGCAAAGTTAATAATTGACTTTACGTGGTGGGTTCCCCTCTTAGTTAATAAGGGTGAGCAGCGAAAGCACGGTGGAAGAGATTTCAGTTGCACCAGTAGCGCGTAGCTCTGCCTCAGAATGTTGACCACTTGTGACACCAAGGACAATCGCTACTCCAGCACTTACGCCAGCTTTCATATCAGATTCGGTATCACCTGCAACGGCAACTTGATCGGGGTGCAGATCTTGACCTGTTGCCTTGTTATAGATATCGATGGCGCGGAAGATCATGTCTGGTGCAGGACGACCTTCAGCAACCTCAGAGGCAGCTACAGAGACATCGATAAGGTCAGTCCAGCCCAGGCTGTAAATGATTGGATCTAAAATTTCACGGGGGAAGCCAGTTGAAATACCTACTCCGATGCCACGCTTGCGTAGTTCGCGGAAGAAATCGCTTACCCCGTCGAATTCAATGAGCTCGCCTTCTGCCACCAGGTCTGTATATGCGGTCACAAAACGCTCATGTGCTGCGAAAGCCGCTTCGGCATCACCTTTACAGAGGTGGGTGAATACATCGATCTTACGTTGACCCATCGTTGCTATGACGTATTCAGTCATCTCTGCAAACTCTTCGACGGTGGGATTTGTGGGTTCCATAGCGATCTGAAAAGCCTTAACGACCAATCCACCATCTTGTGCCGTTGTACCTGCGACATCGAGAACTACTAACTTTATTTCGGCCATGATCTGATGGTCTCCTCTGCAATAGCTGGTGAAATGGTATTTCCACGTCCACCACCACCTGTCACGACAATAGCCCCAGGGGCTATCTCGCGACGGTAGTAAAGATCTTCACTGGTTATCTGGGAGTAGTTTCCCGACCAACGGCTAACAACTGCCGGAGCAGGAACACCAAAGATGGAAGAGATAACGCTTCGCAGGTGGTCGTAAGGTGCCTCAAGGATTTCATGGGTGAAAGGTTCGTCGTATTCATGTGTATCGCCTATGGTAAAAGAATTATCAAGGCGTGGAACAAGAAGGAGTTGCATCTTAAATTGGGCAGCCACGGGATCTTGTTCTCCCAGTGTGGCTAAATCCAAATCTTTAAAGGCAGGGTAATAACGCAGAGAATCCCCATCAGCGATCGAGTGGTTGAGCGTGGGGCTAAAGGGTGCGGTCTGGCCCATCTGGAGGTGCACGCGACGCAAAGGAGCTTCTTCAAGGAGCTCCGATAAAAAACCCTGGTGTGCGGAACCTGGGCAGATAACCATCAACTCGCCAGAGATTTTAGCGCCATGTATATCGGTGGCATGGTTGCCGGTTTCATCGTGATAGAAATCAATTACCTCAAAATTGGGGATCCAGGTGTAGTTAGCCTGCTGGCTCAGATGTGCGTATAAACCGCTCATGAGTAGATCTGGTTCCACCGCGGCATCGAGCGTGCTCTGCAAAGCTCCAATGAACTTGCCTTGCAAGACTGGCTCCAGAGTCTGCACTTGGGAACGATCTAATATTTGAAATCTCCGCAAATGTGCATCTGACATCTGCGCTGCAGCGCGCATAACCTCAAACTCTGCCTCGCTCTGCGCGATGGTGAGTGAACTTTGTGCCCTAAACCCGATGGGAAGCCTGCTCCCAATTTCCTCCCAAAGGTGGCGAGCTCGCAAGGCGGTCTCTAACTCTGCACCTGACGCGCGCCCACTTACCCAGACCAAGCCAAAATTACGGACAGAAGCAGAGAGGGGTTTGGGATCACGCTCAATGTGAAGCACCTCATGCCCTGCATCTAGGGCGAAAAGCGCATGCATGGTGCCAATGATTCCGCCACCAATGACTACAACTTTCACCACCCAATCAGAGCATATGCGCAGATTAAATAAGAGGCCGTCAGGTTGCGTAAAGGTGAATTTTTATCGTTGGCAGAGAAGAATGGCCACTATGCCCACCTTCGAGAGCGACCCCAGAATCGATGAGACCGCAGCAGTCTCAGTGGCTCAAGCAAGAAATTTGATTCACACAGCAGAGGCCATCAGAACTAGAAGAGATTCGGCCAACAGAAAACGCTTCGCTCGATTATTTAGAGATCCCAAGGCCATTGCCATCACCATTACCCTGACCGACGAAGTGATGAGGATTCACTCCTCGCATCAAGCCGCTACCATTTTCTCGCGCGCAGCTAAGAAGGCCACTATCAAGGGCTTTGGGTTCTTCAACGCTGTAGGACTGCGATTAGCACGTCTTGTTTCAGGCTTAGCTCCAAGAATTGTCGTCGCTATTGTTCACCATCGAGTCCGCACTCTTTCCGAGGGGTTGATACTCCCTTACGAAGTTAAGCCCTTGACGAAGATATTGCGCCGACGAACTAAACAAGGAATTCGCCTTAATATCAATGTCCTTGGCGAAGCGGTGCTAGGCCAGCGCGAAGCGGAGACCCGCTTCAAACAAATCTTAGAGATGATCGCCAGACCAGGGGTTGATTACATCTCGGTAAAACTATCTGCTGTCGTTGCACAGATGATCACGATAGATCATGCCGGTTCATTAGAAAAGGTTTGTGAACGATTACGAATCCTCTATCGCGCCTCGCAAGAAAATAAAACATTTATCAATCTTGACATGGAGGAGTACCGCGATTTAGCTCTCACGGTAGATGCATTTATGCGGGTCCTATCCGAGAAAGAGTTCGCGAATTTCACTGCTGGAATTGTTCTTCAGGCCTATCTTCCAGAATCGCATGCGGCTTTCTATGATCTCGTTACATGGGCGAAAGATCGCCACGTTAAATCTGGCGGAACCATAAAGATTCGTCTCGTAAAAGGCGCAAACCTGGCGATGGAGCACGCCGAGGCCGAATTCAACGGCTGGAGCGCAGCGCCTTATCCCACCAAGGCGGATGTAGATGCCAGCTTCTCCCGTTTGATCGATGCCGCCCTACGTCCTGAGAACGCTGCTGCGGTTCGGATCGGTATTGCCAGTCATAACCTATTTCACCTCACCTGGGCCATCGAAGTAGCGCGCAAACGTCAGGTCCTTAAACAACTGGATATCGAGATGCTAGAAGGGATGGCTAATGCCGAGGCTCTGGCTGTTACGCAATCTGGTCACCAGGTGTTGCTCTATGCGCCAGTTACACGAGCCAACGATTTCGCTTCGGCCGTTGCTTATCTGGTGCGCCGTTTAGATGAAAATACCTCAGATGAAAATTATTTAAAAGCCGCTTTTGATATAGGCAAGAACGCTGCAAAATTTATCGAGCAGAAAACTCGTTTCGAAAATTCGGTCCGCGAACGCCATACAGTTTCAACATCTTCCAGGCGCCACCTTATTAAACCTGAGCAAGTTTCTGGATTTTTCAATGAACCGGCGGGAGATCCAACTGAACCTGCCTATATTCGCGATGTAACAAAAGCGATTGCAACAATCCAAAGTAACAACGGGGCGATCATTCCGATCGTTATCAACGGAAAACCTATTACAACAATGGAGCGAGGCGTGGGAAGCGATCCCAGTGCTGAAGGCAATCAGTGGTACTCGTACTCTGTCATTAATAATGATCATGTTGACCAAGCGATTGCCGTTGCCAAATCATCAACCTGGGGGCAGATGGGCGCTCCCCAGCGAAAGGCAATTTTGGAACAAGTTGCTTCGCACATGTCCACAAAGCGGGCAGAGAGCATCGCGGTTATGACGCGCGATGCAGGAAAGACCATCTCGGAAGCCGATCCTGAAATAAGTGAAGCAATTGATTTTGCTCGGTTCTACGCATCTTCAATTGACGATGAGAAGAGCACTCCAGTTGGTCCTGTCTTAGTGGTACCGCCGTGGAACTTTCCCTACGCGATTCCAGCAGGCGGTCTATTTGCCGCGCTTGCCGCCGGCAATCCAGTTCTCTTCAAACCAGCGCCCGAAACAGTTGCTACCGCTTGGGAATTGGCACAGCAATTATGGGAAGCCGGTGTTCCCGATGACGCACTGCAATTCTTACCCAGCCTGGATGATGAGTGCGGCCAGTACTTGGTAACGCATCCCGCGATCAAAGCCCTCATCCTCACTGGCGCCTTCGATACCGCCAAGATGTTTGCACAATGGCGCAACGATTTGAATCTGCTCGCAGAGACGAGTGGCAAGAACGCGCTAGTCATTACAGCCTGCGCAGATATAGATGCCGCAGTGAAAGATTTGGTGCAATCAGCTTTTGGCCATGCTGGACAGAAATGTTCGGCCGCCAGCTTGGGAATCATTCTCCAAAGCATTTATAACGACCCCACCTTCATTCGCCAATTAACTGATGATGTTGCGAGTCTGCAGGTCGGCGCGGGCTACCACGTAGGGAGTTCAGTTGGCCCAGTTATTCGCCGCCCAGAAGGCAATCTCTCTAGGGCGATACATCAGCTCGATGAAGGCGAGAGCTGGCTTATTGAACCAATCCAGATCGATCACACCGGTCACTTATGGCGACCAGGCATCAAGGTGGGCGTTAAACCCGGTTCATGGAGCCATCTCACCGAATGGTTCGGTCCAATTCTCGCGCTTATGGTTGCGCCAGATCTTAAGACCGCTGTGCAATGGCAGAACGCCACAGATTTTGGACTCACCGCCGGAATCCATTCACTCGATCCTGATGAACTCACATATTGGATGGATAACGTTGAAGCAGGAAATCTTTATTTAAACCGGGGAATCACCGGAGCTGTTGTAAATCGCCAACCGTTTGGGGGATGGAAGCGCAGTAGCGTTGGCGCTACTGCAAAAGCGGGGGGCAGACATTACGTGAATACGCTGCGCAACTGGGCTCCTATCCAGCACTTAGATCTCGCCAAACGCAGCGCAGCAAAATGGTGGAAGGAAGTCGGATCGCAAGCAATTGATTACAGTGGATTACATGTGGAACGTAATTACCATCGCTACCGCAGACCGCTTGCTCCCATCATCGTGCGCTTTGATCAGGAGACTGCGCGCGATGAAACTGCTTTTGCTAAATACATATCAGATCTCACTGGAGCTGCCGTTGAATTTAGTAGTAGCAAAGATGAGTCAGTGGAAGATCTGGTTGCACGCGCCACGGGAAAGGTGCGCTGGTTATCACACGAAGTTCCGCCACGCGCCGCCTTATTAGAAAAGGGAATCACTCTCGATGCTCGTCCGATCGCACAACGCGGAGATATCGAAGTTCCGCGTTGGTTGCTCGAGCAGAGTGTTTGTATTACTAACCACCGCTACGGAAACACTAACGGTGGTCCTAAGCCGATCTGCCCTGGCCTTAAGTAATTATCCTTTGTAGGTAGACATCTCGCGCTCAAATGGATCGAGCCCCATTGGGCCGATCTTGAGGGCGTAGTTGTGCCAGGCTTTGATATCGAACTTATCTCCTAGACGCTTCTTAGCATCTTCACGAGTACGTACCCAGACCCGCTCTCCCACCTTGTAGGAAATTGCTTGGCCAGGCCATCCCAAGTAACGATCAATCTCTGACTTGGCAAAATCGGGAGCGAGCAGCGCACGATCCACAACCAAGTTAAAAGCAGATTCTGCGTTCCATATCTTTCCGTCAAAATCTTCATATCCGCAGTGCATTCCAATATCCACGATGATACGGGCGGCGCGCATTGCTTGACCCGACAAATAGCCCAGTTCGTACGCTGGATCTTCGAAGGCTCCAAGTTCATCCATAAAACGTTCGGCATAAAGAGCCCAGCCTTCACCATATCCGCTGATCCATGCTTCGGTACGTTGGAATCGAGTCAGACGTTCGCTCTCGATTGTTGCAGTTGCACATTGCAAATGGTGGCCGGGTACGGCTTCGTGATACCAGGTTGAAGCGATGTGCCAGAAGTTAAATCGCGTGTGACCCAGCGTTGGATACCAGGTTGTTCCTGGACGCGAGAGATCCTCGCTCGGTGGCATGTAATAAGGCGCGGCGGCCGAACCTTCCGGCGCAATGCGGGCATCGCAGAATTTGATCCGCGGATCTATATCGAAGTAAACGCCATCTAATTTTGCAACTGCTTGTTCAGTGAACTCGATAAGTTTGGCAAGTAAATTATCTTCGCCATCGATGCGGTGTAGTTCGGCATCTTCGCAATATTCTGCGACCTCTTTGAGGCTTTTGCCCGAGAGACCCAACTTATCGGCAGCTCTATACATGCGAGCGTTGATCTCGTTGAGATCTTCAACAGCCCACTCATATGTAGCGCGTAGATCTAAATCGGCGCCAGTAAAGTATCGAGCCCATGGTGCGTAACGCTCTGCCCCTACTCCATCTACATCCAACGAACGTGGAGCATGAACTTCTTTCATCCATGCCGACATTGATAAACAGGCAGCTTCTGCGTTCTGTGCTGCCAGGTGAAGATCTGGATACTTGCCCTCGGAATCAATGGAGCGGGCCATGTCGGCATATCCGCCCGAGCCATGTACTTCTAATTGCTCTGCTACTCCCAAAACCTGACGGCGAGAAGTACCTAATCCCTGCTTGTGCATATCTTCTATGGTCGACTTCCAGGAATCTAAGGCGTTACCTATGGCGTTAAGGCGGGATGTCACATTTGCAACGCCTTCTGGCGTATCGGTGCTCATAAGGGTAAAGATCGATCGAATGCCAGCCACTGGATTAGCAATCGGACCATAAGTAATGAATGATTCCTTTGAGTCGAATAATTTGAGCGATGCTTCTACGCGCTCGATTAAAACCTCTTTCGCGATCCGATCAATATCATCAATCGGTTCCATCGCCTTTACGCGATTGAGAACTTGGCGACGATAGTCGGCAACTTTCGTCTCTGCTGCAATTGAAAAATCGTCGAGCAGGTGGTCATAGCCGACTATTCCCAAGGCAGTGGCGCCCATGGGACTCATTCGGCCTAAGGTGTCGATGTACTCATCAGAGATGGCGAAAATTTCAGAGCGGTGAGTTGTCATTGCCTGAGCATAATCTCCCGGTAAAAGTAATCCCATAACCCCACATAGTTCTAAGATCTGCAAGTGACTAAACGCCACGGCATAAATGCCCGAAATGCCCTCTGGTGCCTCTTCTTTCTCATTGGCATCGTCTCGATGGCTTGGGTCCCCCGTATTCCCGAAGTCAAACACCAATTTGCGCTCAGCGATGGTGGGCTCGGCCTTATTTTGCTCGGAAGTACCACTGGCGCGCTTATTGGATCGCAAGTCGGAGGTCGGCTGACGCACACCTTTGGTTCACAGCGCATTGCTGCAGTCGGGGCTCTCTTCATGCCAGGTGGGTTATTCCTTATGGGATCTGCCCATCACATCGTGCAGCTCTTCTTCGGCCTCTTCGTGATGGGCTTTGGCTACATTATGTTGGACGTCACCGTGAATACTCAAGCGGTCGCCGTCGAAAAGATTCTTAATCGCCGTTGGATGTCAACATTCCATGGTAGTTGGAGCGTTGGATCTTTCGTCTCCACAGTATCTGGTGGATTACTTGCTCACGTCATCTCTCCACAGTCAGAACTTAAAGCGGTTGCGATCATAGGTTTCATTCTGTACATCCCAGGTATCTACTTTTTGCTTAGTGGAAATGAAGATGAACATAAAGGAGTGGACGGTACCTCGCAGGGCAAACTCTCCTTTTTCGACAAGACTTCATTTCCGCTCTGGGCGATCGGATTAGGCCTGCTTGGTTGTTTGTTGCCTGAAGGTGCTGCCAGCGATTGGGGAGGAGTGCTTCTCCACGAACATATGGGAATTGGTAAAGGCGTAGATGCCATCGCCTTCGCGACATTCTCGCTTGCGATGATTACAAGTAGATTTTTAGGCGATCATTGGTTAGAAAAATATGGGCCACGTAGAACCGTGCGGGTCGGTGGGTTCTTCGCCGGCGCTACCTGGGGCCTATCCATCGCGATAGCCGTACCTCTTTCGGCGCACGCCAAGGTCCCAGCCGCAATAATTATCTGCATTGGCTTTGCCGCAGCTGGACTAGGCATCGGACCAATGGTTCCAGCTTTCATGAATGCCGCTGCTCGAGTTCCTGGAGTTGCCCCTTCGGTTGCGCTGGCTCGCGTCAATATTATTGGCCTGGCTGCATTCTTCATCGGGCCAACGCTAACTGGCGGGGTATCTCAACTCACTTCCCTTCCAATCGCGCTCTATATATCCGTCTCGTTGTTGATCTTT
>TBL_comb47_HYPODRAFT_10006748_pt1 | contig 12312 bp, 18 predicted proteins | sample TroBogypolimnion_40_FD_10682 | JGI IMG/M metagenome (IMG submission 10682) | reverse complement strand
TAATAAATGTACGTAGGTTGCTACGTTGTCCTGCGTTGCGAATACGGCTTTTTTCCGCTTGTTTCGCGCGCTTTTTAGCTTGTGCTGTATTAGCCATAGTATCTCGAGCGTTGGTTTTAGTTTAGAGCTCCGCATTATCTTTTTAAATGTTATTATTGTCAACTATTAATACATTGAATTGGAATTGCATTGACTCAACAACTGTTTAAGTCGACTGCTGTAGTCAGCAGTATGACGCTAATTTCTCGTCTTCTGGGTTTTGTTCGTGATATGTTGATCGCTAGAATTTTTGGCGTAGACATAGCAACCGATGCTTTCTTTGTGGCCTTTAAAATACCTAATTTCTTTCGGCGTTTATTTGCAGAAGGCGCTTTCTCGCATGTTTTTGTGCCAGTATTGATAGCTAAAAAGGCAAAGGGTAGTCAAGATCAATTAAAGTTATTGACAGAAAAGGTTGCTGGCACTTTGGCGGCAATTCTCTTTGCTATTACCCTGCTTAGCATGTTAATTGCTCCGCTGATAATTTGGATGCTTGCGCCTGGTTTTGCATGGCAGGGTTTACAGCATGATTTAGCCGTAAAAATGTTACAGATCACCTTGCCTTATCTGTTTTTTATCGGTTTAGTAGCCTTTGCTGGTAGCGTATTGAATGCGCAGGGTAAATTCGCAGTTCCTGCTATAACGCCGATTTTTTTAAATATTACCATGATTATTGCCGCTATTTGGTTGGCGCCACTTATGGATGTGCCTGTTATTGCTTTGGCGTGGGGAGTTTTTGCCGCAGGAGTTGTGCAATTATTATTTCAGATCCCGGCATTAATGCGACTAGGCATCAATATAAGATTTAGATTAGGGTTTCATGATTCTGAGGTTAATAAAATTTTAGGTTTGATGATGCCGGCTATTTTTAGCGTATCAATAACGCAAATTAATTTATTGGTAGATACCTTAATCGCCTCGTTTTTAAAGACCGGTAGTGTTTCATGGTTATATTACTCAGATCGTTTAGTAGAATTTCCTATGGGATTGCTTGGTCTGGGGTTGGGGGCTGTCATATTGCCCAGTTTAGCAAGCAGTCATGCCGCAGATGATCTTAGAGCTTTTTCTAATTCCATAGATTGGGGTTTGCGTCTAGTTTTATTAATTGGTATGCCAGCAACTATTGGTCTGTTTTTGTTGGCTGAGCCGATGCTATCGACGCTATTTCAATACAAAGAGTTTGGTGTCACTGATGTGTATTATTCAGGGCAGAGTCTTAAGGCTTATTCATTAGGTTTGATGGCCTATATAGCCATCAAAGTATTGGTGCCAGGTTTTACATCGCGACAAGACTTAAGAACCCCTGTGCGTTTTGGCTTATATGCCATGATAGCAAGCTTGGCGTTAAATGCTGTCTTGGTGTACCCTTTAGCTCATGCTGGATTGGCTCTGGCTACCTCTTTGGGTGCATTCGTCAACGCAGTTTTGTTACTATGGCGATTAGTAAAGAATAATGTCTATCATCCTGCCGCACGTTGGGGGATATTTATGCTTCGTATTTTACTGGCTAGTGTCGTTATGGCTGCAGTACTCTATTATAGTGTTGATGTTAGCTGGTGGAGTCAATGGGGAGCATTGCAGCGATTAGTTAATTTAATAAAATGGATAGCGATAGGCGGCAGCGCTTATGTGGTCATGCTATTTGTTCTGGGATTTAAATACCGGCATCTAAAATAATTTATAAATAATATGGTTATTTAAATAAATAATGAATACTATTTTATATAGTTAGGTATAATGCCCGCTGGATTAAAAATCTGATTTACTCTCTGCTTACCTTTTCGATGTTTCTTTTGTTAGTAGCTCGTCCTTGTTTCATTAAGTAATTTCTAAATTGACCCACATTCCGCCTTAACCGGCTCTATTACTTTATATTATATTAAGGATTCATTATGTCTACTTTAACAACTGGCACAGTAAAATGGTTTAACTCAGATAAAGGCTTCGGTTTTATCGAACAAGCTTCAGGCCCAGATGTATTTGTACATTTTCAACAAATCAACAATTCTGGTGGTTACAAATCATTAGATGAAGGCCAAAAAGTACAATTCAGCGTAACTCAAGGGCAAAAAGGCCCACAAGCTGAAAATGTAACTGTTATCTAAATAAGCTTCATACTTTAATTAATTTTATTAAAACTATTGAACTTATTAATGCAGGCTATATTATATAGCCTGTAATACTACTTGGGGGCGACATGGCTTCGACGTGGGTAGCAAAACCTTAAGTGCATGCCGAGGACTGTACACCTCGTAAATCCTACAGAAACTAAGTATTCGCAAATGACGAAAACTACTCAATGGCTCTAGCTGCTTAAACACAGCACCATTCCTTTGACCATCTGTGCTTATGCGGGTGGAGTTCAGTTCGCTGAACGCTCAGAGGTCATTTACATAAGATCGCGCTGAAATCCGTCCGGTGTGGATGCGCTAAAACCTTACGGAATCGCTGATGGTTTTCTTGGCTCGACGGGTGATCATTAGTTAAATCAAAGACGAGATAAGCATGTAGACCTTATGGCGGAGTACTTGCGGACGGGGGTTCAATTCCCCCCGCCTCCACCAATTCAAGATTCAGCAAGATTCAAAGAAGTACACAAACCCGCAGATTTAAAAGTCTGGCGGGTTTTTTATTGTCCAATGAAATGCAACCTAATACAATAATTACCAGCAATCGTTGCTGGTAAATATGCTGGTAAACGATTCAAGAGGTTTTCATTTACCAGCATAGGGGCTGCACATGGCTAAAACACTGAACAAACTAACACCTTTGACTATAAAGAGCATGATTAAAAATGCCGCTAAAAATGGTAAGGTTGAAAAAGCATCCGATGGTGGCGGTTTATATTTTATTGCAGAGCCCAGTCGTAATTCATGGTGGCGATTTGATTACAGAATTGCTGGTAAGCAGAACTCGTTATCTGCTGGTATATTTCCAGAAGTAACACTGGCTAATGCTAGAGAAAAAAGAACAGAGTTTAAATCGTTGGTGTCAAAAGGCATTGATCCCAGCGCACAACGTAAATCAGAGAAAGACAGTAAAAGTGGTGCTGATAGCTTTGAAACTATAGCCTATGAATGGTGGGCTCATAAAAAAGACGGCTGGACAGAAGGACACGCGCAAAGAACCCTAACCAGATTGATAAATGATGTGTTCCCGTACCTTGGCAAGACCTCAATAAATACTATCAATGCCGCTGATATGCTTAAGGCAATACGTCGAATAGAATCTAGGGGCGCAATAGAAACAGCTAACCGAACTAACCAGACTTGCGAATCAGTCTTTGCTTATGCCATTGGTACAAGTCGGTGCGACAATAACCCCAGCACAGCTATTAGATCGGTATTGAAAGAAGCACCGCCACAACAAAACTTTGCACGTTTAAAAGATATTGCTGATATTGCCAACCTACTCAGAGATATTGATTGCTATAAAGGCTCAATAATCACTAAAACAGCATTGCAATTAATACCACTTACATTCGTAAGACCTAACGAAATAGCCTCATTAGAATGGTGTAATATAGATTTTGAACGGGCACTCTGGACAGTACCCGCACACATCAAAAAACAAAAGAAAAGGGACAAGCAAGACGAATCTAAAACTCACCTTGTACCCTTATCAACTCAAGCGGTCGCAATACTAAAAGATATATTCCAGCTCACAGGGAATGGGCGTTATGTTTTTACAGGCGTTAGAACTCAGTCAGGTAGCAAGTGCGAAAGACCAATGACTACTAATGCCTTGTTAAGTGCTATTAGGCGCATTGGCTACACTAAGGAAGATATGACTACGCACGGATTTAGAGGGATAGCATCAACTCAAATTCGAGAAAATAATAAAAATAGGTTTGCTGATGCCGTTATTGAAATACAACTGGCTCATAAAGTCGGTGGAAAAGTACAACAGGCTTATGACCACGCTCTTTATTTGCCAGAACGCTATGAATTAATGCAATGGTGGAGTGATTACCTAGACACGCTTAAAAATGGCGCTCAGGTAATAGAGTTTAAAAAGATTGGTTAATTTTATGTTTGATATTGTTTTTTGCGGTGTTACCCGTGTTACTGGTGTTACCGCCAATGGTGGCGCGGCTTGTAGCGGTAACACCGCTTTTTTTGTCGGTGTTACCGGTGTTACTTTTTCGCGTACAATTACGTTAGAGTGTCATGGTTTTGGTGTATTTATCACATATTAATTAATTGCTATTTCTGCTATTCCTTACGCATGATTGTAGTTAATCAACAAAGTATAATAAAATTCAATAAAGCACACACAACCCTCAAGGGCTTACTATATGACTACATTACAAATAAGTGAACAAGCCGCCAGTATTCTAAGCGATATGGCGAAACAACAGCACCTAAGCAGTAGCGAGCTTATAGAAAGACTTGTTGAGAAATACCGAAACGACCATGAATTGCTAGAAGATTTAATGGATTCATTGCCAAACCTGCCTACTTTCAAAGGTGCGCCAATGGATATGCAGAGGGCTATGCGCGATGAATGGGATTAAGTTTTTACTAGATACTAATGTCATTATCGGCATGTACCATAAATCCACAGAAGTTAAGGCTTTGTTCCATGATCGACAGGTCATTATTAATCATTGCGCTTATAGCGCCATAACACGCATGGAGTTATTAGGTTTTCCAAGTATCACCGACATTGAGCAGCAGGCTATAAAGACACTACTTAACAAGATGGCGCGTATCGCAATCACTGAGGATATAGATGCCACTACGATTACATTCAAACAACGCCATAGGGTAAAGCTACCTGATGCCATTATTGCAGCACGGCTATTGCCTATAATCTGGAATTGCTAACCCTAGACAAAGATTTAAGCAGTAAGCTATAAACCACCTGATATAATCACAACAACCCAATAGGCTTAGCGGCTGATAAACAGGATTCGTTACCCTGCTTTGGGTTATTCCCTCTGAACGATTACACCTTAACGGAGTGTTTTTAAATGCTTGAGCCTTTAGACTATTGGCGTTTTCATGAAGAATTTACAGTTGTTGAGGCAGCTTTATTAAGCCTTGATATATCCCCGTCAGATAAATTATTTGTTCTTAGCGATACGATTAAGCCACCAAATTTTCATACTGTTTTTTCAGGTTTTACTAAAGCCATAATAAATAACAAACTAAAAGCTACTATCAATTATTGTAAAGATTACAATGGCGGTGATTATGAACATCCTGATTGGGAACAAACGTATATTGATGTTAATGATTTAAAGTTATGGATGGCTAGAATAAATTTTAAGCCAAAATTTTTTTTCCCAAAAGAAGCAATTGAACCTGACTACTTAAATAAAGATCATTCAAGGTATTCCGAAAAATTAGCCGCTGCCGTTAAAGTATGGTTAGCTATGGAAGATGATAAGCTAACTTCTGGCAAGGGGGTTATTTCTGCTATGGAATCATGGCTAACCAACAACTATAAAAGTTTAGATTTAACACATAAACAAAGCAATCCTAAGGCAGGTAAGGGCGGTTATGAAGTTGGTGATATTAACAACGGGGCAATAAAAAGTATTGCAAAGATTGCTAATTGGAACGATAAAGGCGGGACACCAACCACACCAACCAGCACCACCACAGAAACAAAAGCTTCATCAATACCCAGTAATGGCACGACGGAAAAAATAGATAACTTTAAAAAAAATACAGAGCCATATACCCCAGTAGCGTACCCACCCACCCCCATTTGAAGGCATTGATTCTGATGAAGATTGTCCATTTTAGAGGACACCTAGACGCAAAAATAACTTAACAATTACTTATAACCTATTTACCCCTTATAGATTTTTAGGGGTTAGGTTTTCTTAAACCTATCCACCTGTTCAGTCATAAAAATATGCCTAGAATGTAGAACCATGTACAACAAGCACTACAGGAGTACAACAACATGGCTTTACAAACAATCGCAAAAAATACAAACGAACTCACATTACCCCAAATTGGTTTTTTAAGGATCTGGCAAATAGTCGGCAATCCTAAAACCAATACCCCTGCATTAATACCGATAGGCAGAACGTCATTTTTAAATGGCGTTAAGTCTGGTAAATATCCTAAGCCTGTTAAGTTAGGCGAGCGCACTACAGCGTGGCGAGTTGAGGATATAAAAGCCTTAATAGCTACTATGGGGGATTAATGTATCTCTTGACGCAATCCCCCATGATCGCTAACCTATGCCTGCCGTTGCCTCATGTAGCGGTCGGGATTAGTACACCGAACAAGGCCACAATAGGCCACTTTCTACAGTGGTTTTTTTGTACCCATCAAAAACACACATCTATATTGTTATGGTTGGGTGTATTGAGCAGACCTTTAAAAGTCTGGCCTGTCCTTGCAGGTAGTACTAACTTGATACACTCCACCGCCCAACGATTAGTACCAATGGGCAGTGGTTTATTCTCTTTTACAAGGAATCACCATGCCACAAAATAATTCCCCTGCTCAGATCGAGCAAAAAATCACACTAGATAAACTACACCTAGCCTTTGCATCCGTTTGTCATTCTTACGGCGACTTGAATCATTACTACGGTTTCAGCCAATACGTTGACTCTAAGCGCATTGATTGGATGCAAGACGCAATTAAAACCCTTTCAAAAGAACTTAAAGCCTTGCGCGTTGGGGGGGGTGAGAAATGATCGCCAATAATGCAGCAGCTTCTACAGCAGAACAAGCGCCACAAAAAGTAATGCCTTGTTTTTGTCACAGGCTACCTGAGAACTACGACCCAGCTTGCCCTGATTATTTAATCCATGAAGTTGAAACGATACTGGAGAGATCAAAGGGAATGCTATCGCTGATCTCGGATTTACATTTAGAAACCCATATAAATCAAATAAGTAGCGATAATGTTAGCTGGGCTTTAAAGTCTGTAATCAACGAATTAAATGACGTATTTGCATTGGTGGAGACATATCATGACGCAATAGCAAATCAGCAGAATTAAAAAAACCCGTCAATCACCTAATAATTAACGGGTTTTACGAACAGCCACCACCACAACAAAGCGGGGTTATTTTAACCTAATTGGTGGCTATTTGTATATCCGTTTGAGGATATATTTATGACACAAAAATTAAACAACTTCTTATCAAGGCTAGAAAAAGTTAAACCTAATGGTAATAGCAAATGGTTAGCTTGTTGCCCTTCTCATACAGATAAATCACCGTCATTAGGCATTAAGCTAACGGATGATGACAAAATATTGATTAATTGCTTTAGCGGATGCTCAGTATCTGAAATAGTAGCAGCAGTTGGGCTTGAGTTATCGGACTTAATGCCTGAATCAGTCAGTTATAAAAAAGGTTCAAAACCGCCTCGCTTTAATAAATATGAGCTGTTTGACTTAATATTGCACCACTCTATTATTTTAGAGATTGCCATAGGTGATTTATTGAGTAGTAAACCGCTTAGTGATACTGATTTATCAATGGTCATCTTCGCTAGAGATTCAATCGAAAATATCGCTAGAGAGGTGCGGTCATGAGTAGCCTTTTAGATAGAAGGGATAAACTTCTTTACGGAAAAAAAACACCTAAAAACACTCATACTCATGAAAACCTACAACACTACAACACATCCGCTACAAGCCACGACACACAAGGGCTAGAGTCTGTTGCAGATGCTTACAACGACACACAACACGTACAACAAAATGCGTCATTTAATGATGTATTGGATGTTGAGACACGTTATTGTAAAGAGCTAGACTTATTAAAACATTTGGACGACGAAAGCCTAATTAAGAAAATGTCTCAACAAGTTTCTGCCTGCTGTCAGTTACCAGTTAATACGGTTTTCTTGGCACTATTGGGCGTTTTTAGCAGTGTTTCATGTCGTAAGTGGGTAGTCGATTATAAATATGATGACTCTTTACCCATAGGGCTTTATTTTATACTTGAGCAGCCTAGCGGTACTAGCAAATCTAGGTGCTTGCGCATTGGTCAAAAGCCTTTTTATATCATAAAGAGTGAAATTGTAGACGCTTATAATGAAAGACTAAGCCAGTTACAGGCTATTGAAGAACCTAGCGACACAGAGACAGAGGAGTTAAAAGGCTTACTTTCGCGAAAATCAGCAATTTCTTCTAGTCTTTTTATAAGTAACGCTACACCAGAGGGCTTAGAAAATACTCTATCATCAACAAAAGGGTTTTTTGCAGCCGTATCTAGTGAGCAAGGGCTTATTGATAGCGTGCTAGGGCTTAGTTATTCAAAAGGCGGCAATAATAACGACTTAATTTTAAATGCGTTTGATGGCGGTCATATATCAAGTTGCAGAGTAGGTAGGGATGGCTATCATGGGCAAGTCATCGGCTCATTTGTATTGTTTGCACAGCAAGGTAGTATTGAAAAGTCGCACCAAGCATCTAACGGTGTCGGAATATCTGAGCGTTTTATTTCTCTAGCAGAGCCTCATAATTTAGGCACTAGAGATCATATTAACGAAATTCAAGCAGATCAAAAAATCTATGACGCTTATGAAAAGGTTTGTGATTTTGCTAGAGATATTTTTAATTATCCAGTTGAAGCTGATGATCTGCTTCATTTAAAAATAAGCGATGCTGGATACTCATTAATAGCTACTTATCGACAAAAAATAGAACCTCATTTAATTGATGGCGGCATGTATAGCCATATTTCATTAAGAGGTGCTGCAAGCAAGATCAATATGCAGATCATGAAAATAGCCGCAAACCTGCACTTGATTGATCGGAATGATAATTACAACCCAACTATACCCGACATCCTAATTAAAGCATCTATCGACATAGCAGATGACTTAATCAAGGCGAATTTAGACATTTGTCAGGCTAAGGGCATAGCAGGCGAAAAAGCAGGATTTAACGCCATTTTAAGTATATTTGAAGAAAGAAACATTATTAAATCTGAAAGACAAATAATTCAATCCCGTTCTAGGGTTTTGCCATTTAAAGATTTTACTGGAAGCAAGTCAGAGTTAATAAGGATAACGCTTAATAGCATGGTAAGCAGCAATTTATTGTTATTAATTAGCATAGATAACACTAAAAAATATCAGTTGAATCAATAGTTATTAACTGCCTTTTTACCTTGTTGTTGTAGGTCAGTTGTATGCTTGTTGCATATCCCTACAACAAGCTACAAGCCACGACACACAAGGGCTAGATGCGAACTAAAAGGCATTTGTTGTAGTGTTGTAGGTTTGGCGCGTATAACACTATAAGCCTAACAAAATTTATAGGAATTTAATCATGATCGACTGCCTTATATCTGGAAAACTAATCAAAACACCTGAGTTAAAAACAGGTCAAAGCGGTAAATATTATTGTCAATTCCTGCTATCGGTTGCAGTGGGTGAGGACAAGCCGACAATCATTAGCGGTATGGCCTTTCAGGACGTTGCGGAGAAGATCGCCAAGCTAGGTAAGGGCGATGCTCTATCAATCGTCGGTAGTCTTAAGCCTAGCGAGTGGGTAGACAAAGCAACAGGCACTTTAAAGCATGGGCTATCTATAACGGCTAACGCTTCACTAAGTGCTTATGACCTAAAGAAGCGTAGACCTAAAGCCGACAATCCGACTAATCAGGATTACACCAATAATGGCGCGAATGGTGCGAGTAGATCTAGGTATGATTCGAAGCCTTTTAATGACTCGATTCCTTTTTAGCATGGTGAATTATCAAGCCTACTGGGTAGCTATGCAAAAAAAGCTTAAGGAGCTGCAACAGCAGCAGCCTAAAAATACAACTGAATAAGGAATCTATTAAATGAATATTGATGAAAATTTACACAACCTAATGATGTCAGAAACACTAAAAAGCCTATGGATGATGTCACAGACGGGCATAACCAACGTAAACAGCAAAGAGGACTTGAAAACAGCCTTTAGCACTTGCGGAGCTGAACTTGTGGCTGCATTAGATAAAGAGCGAATACATTTTGACAGTAATGATGATAAGGCAATTTTCTACGGACTATTAACAATTATTGTTGATTACACAATGGACGGCAATTTAAAAAGGCTGTTTAAGGAGGCTATAAGCCATTGATAAAAGGAAACAGCTTGGCTTTAAAAATTCAACAGTTTAGGCATTTAAAATCCTAGTCTTTACGCAGTACGCGGGCTAGAGGGCTATAAAATTTCAACACTTGCCGAGGAAAAAGAAACTGTTTTTTGTCACACCTAAAAAAGCAGATTATTATATTTGCTAGGCATCTAGGGCTAATTAAGATTTTATCTGATTAGCCTTTTTTTTTGCTCTGATGCTTGTCTGCTGCAGGTCGTGACAAAATAATTACTTATAACGGCTCGGCTTATATTTGCCTAATCCTTTCAAAACTCAGTTTCTATAAGTCGTGTCGTTATCCTTGAGTGTCATTAATTTGGCGTGTGTTTTTTTTAATTTACGAGGAGCACCTACACATGGCATTTATTTTTCAAGATTCATCTGGCGTAGATCACGCTATTTCAAACAATGACACATTTTGCAAAGCATTGGGCTTGCCAATGAGTAATCGACAGGTAATTATGACTGATGAGAGCGGTCAGCTTGTTTCAGTTGGTAATACCGCTGGTCAGTTAGACCATAACGGCAATCTTATCAAGGCTTTACGCGCTAGCGAACCCTTAGCAAAAGCAATGCCGACAAATGGTGTCGCCACACAGGGCAAAGATATTTTTGCGGGTAAGCGGATGCTATTTGGAAAAGGCACATCATTTCCGAGTTTAAAAAAATCTCATACATTGGCGAAGTCTGAACCGCTAGTTAAATCTCATGGTCGTCATGATTCTGTACTAAGTATGCTGGATGAGCTTCAATCCCTGAAAGATGCTTATGGCATAGAGGCTAGAGCCTAATGGATGCTTCAAAAAAAATAGATTCTAGGTTTAAGGCTGGCGTAAGTGGTAATCCACTGGGCAGACCTAAGCAGACCGAAGAAATTAAAATGGCAAAGGTTAGAGATGCTTTAGATAAAAACATTGTCGCAATTTTTTATAAGGTTTTAGATAGTGCGCTTGCTGGTGATATTCAGGCGGCAGGGTTAATATTTGAAACCTACGGATTGCGTGACCGCTTAACTGGTAAAGAGGCGGATTAATGTCATGGATCATTCAGCAGCTACCCAGAGAGCAATTATTTTAGGATATTTACAGCGAGGGATGCACTTAACTACACGGTATGCACGAACTCATTTAGATATTATGAATCCATCGGCAAGGGTTGGCGAATTAAGGCTAGAGGGTCATAACATTGTTGCGCACAGATGTACTGTTGATGGTCATAGTAATGTTGCCGAGTATGTATTGCTTTCAAACACCAAGCCACAGTAATTAATAGCCCCACGCTGATTTAAAGAAGCCTCTTAATGGGGCTTTTTTATTGTCAGTTGTTGCGGGTGTTTTTTTGAAATAGGGAATTGAATCCTAGTAATAATTTAATGAAAATATCTATACAGCACATAGTTGCTGGTAAATTTGCTGGTAAATTAAATCATTGTGTTGTTTAACGTGCTGTTTATTTTAGGTTATTTTCTTTAGTTTGTTAGCCCCCGCCCCACCAATTAAAATATACTAAACCCGCAGATCATCTGGTCTAGCGGGTTTTTTATTGTCCAATTAAGTGCATTAAAATACAGTAAGCTAATCAACTAATAGCAACAGCCATTAGTACAATTACTTTTGATATCTTGCATCTTGCCAATAGGCTTAGGTCTGTTTGCTATACAGAGGAGCAGGCGCAAGGATTAATCGAGCTACAGTTATCAGTGATTTAATGCCGCGCTTAAGAAGTTAAAGCAAGCTGAGTTATTAGCTGATTTTTCTGGGCTATTAGCAGATTTGCCAACATTTTCATGCGACCCGCTAGAGATTCAGAAGGCTATGGGTAATGAATGGGATTAAGTGTTTACTTGATACTATTCACTCTAGACAAAGATTTTAGCAGTAAGCTATAAACCGCCCGATACAAAAATTAGCTATATAAAATCAATAAATAATATGGGGCCAATGGCTTTTCAAGGATTGATTCGTCGTAGGGCTGTAAAAATTCGTTATTTGGATTGAGTCAGTGCCTAAGTTCCATAAACTTTAAGTCAAACGCAAATAAAAGTGAAAGTTTGCTCAAGATTTGTAATAATTAAAATTTTAAAAAAAAGTGTATTTCAGATGTTGGCAATTACAATTTTTAGCAAGCAAGCAAGCAAGCAAGCAAGCAAGCAAGCAAGCAAGCAAGCAAGCAAGCAAGCAAGCAAGCAAGCAAGCA
>TBL_comb47_HYPODRAFT_10006747_pt1 | contig 12313 bp, 18 predicted proteins | sample TroBogypolimnion_40_FD_10682 | JGI IMG/M metagenome (IMG submission 10682) | reverse complement strand
CTAAGCGTTTAAGTGTGAGTCGGTCGTCCAGTTGTGGGTGAGGGTGTGTGGTGTAGGGGTTACGCTGTGCCATAGTCTTGACCCTTTGTTTTGTGTTTGGGGTTGCCATACAGAGCAATACGTCTACGGTCGATTGGCTTGGGTGCGGTGGCTTCCATGAACTGCTGGGCTACTCGGGCACGCTTGGATTCGGGATTGTGTGCGTAGGTCTTAGACATTTTGTTAGCCTATGGTGTGTATGTAGAGATACTAACATAATAAGATGTTAGTTTGTTAGTGGTTGGTCGTTGATGCTTGGTTGTGTGTTTAGTAGAAGCCGTAATCGGGGTCTTCGTACTGATTGATGAAGGCGTGTTCGTAAGCTGCGCACCATCGGGCAAAGTCGGCGTCTAGTTGTTCGTCGTTTCCAAAGTGGTGATAGGTCGGTTCGGGCAGACAAAGTTCGTAGGTTTCCATGATGGATTCCGATGAGTTGGGGTTGATGACTGCTGCGGTTGCAGACAGGGAGGGGTGTAGAAATTGGGTGCGTTTGGGGGGTGACAAGACAGAAATGGGTGAATTAGACAGAAATCGAAAATCTGTGTCTTATTGCAAGACCCGCATGGATGTTGGGTTTGCGGGCGATTTGAATCTGAATTGGACAATAAGACAGAGAAATTCAAGCGTGCGCCTTTTTATACGGAGAAATATTTCCATGGCAAAACAGAATTACACACAAAAATATTTTTCAATAATGTTGTAGGCTCTCTTTTCTCTGTCTTATTGTCTTATTGTCAAGTCAAGGTCTGGAGAACCGCATGTTTCCTCACTTTTGGTAATTAGACAACGACAAGACAGAATCACCCATGGAAATATTTGTCTAGTCGAGCCCTTGACAGCGAGTAAAAAAACCTGTTACACTTGGCGCATGCCAAGTGTAAATATCCCTGATTGGCAAAATCCACCGATTAGACCGCAGGAAAAGACTCCTCCTCGACCAGACCACGCAACTGATCGAGCATCTCTGAATGACGCACGATGGCACTACCACCCGATGCGGCTTTCTCAATCTTGGCAATTAACTTCTTGACCATATCCGACACGTCATAGATGGATTGGACGGCTTCGGGTTTGATGGCGTTATACCAGCGGGTCTCTGACAGAGTTGTGATGAGTGCCATGGGTTCGGTCAAGACATCATCACGTTTGCGGTACACGAGATTCTTGGTATCTTTGTCCCAGGCAAGTTGACCGTAGGTTTCCAGATACTTGATGAATGACGTGAACCGAACACCCGATACACCTTCCAGTTTGGACACGGCTTCCTGAGCGATCGTGACATCTCCATGAATGTTGGCGTATCCGATACACGTCACAGCGATAGATTGGATGTCGTTAGCCAATGACGCACCACGTTTGACGGTACGATCAATCAGTTTGATGGCTGAGTCTTTGTCGAGCACTGTAAATTTTGACATGATATTCATCCGATTATGTAAGTAGGAAAAAGAGCACTCAGAATTAAGTACGCTTTCAACTACCGCCTTGCATTGCTTGTCAGGCACAAGGCAATAATTGTCATTTAACGAGCCGCGCCATTACGCCGGTGAAGGGCACACTACATCCCCCAATCGTTGAGCCGCTGTCTGGGACTTCTCCCCCAGGTACCCAATAACCTGTAGCGTGCAAACAATTAAGCCCACAACGCACCGATACATGGTTTCGCTTCCCGACACGTCCCTGTTACAAGCCGTGTCACGACATATTCAGATTCGGCGAAGTATGCAAGCCCCTAGTGTGTTATGTGATTTCGGCGACACACCGCCTTGTCTTACATTTGATGCAAGCAGAGTTCAGCGTGTTAGTTGCTGACCCTACATTTAATGTAAGCAGAGTTCAGCCGGTGCGGGGGGTAGGTACCCCGACCCACGACCCCCCTCCGGGGGTGGCTCGTTTAGGGCATTCATACATAACAAGACCAAATTTTCTATATATACACACCTAGCTATTGCCCCTAGTGGTATTTAGTCTTATACTAGCTAACATAAACAACTAGGAAGCTAACGATGAATACTCTACATACACCCAGCCAAAAACGGCTTAAAGAGCTATTTACGTACCACCAAGACGGGTATTTCATACGCAAGATAGATGTGTCTACTGCGGAACATTGCCGCGCAGGCGTTGCAGTGGTAGGGGCTAACAAGAAAAGTAAAAGGTACCGATACATATACGTTGATGGTAAACAGTACCCACTGCATAGACTTATCCGCCAATGGCATTTTGGTGATGTAGCGCACACCATGCACGTAGATCACGCAGATAGAGATTCTCTCAATAATCGAATTGAAAACCTACGGATGGCAACACCTACTGAGAACACTAGGAATAGAGTCACGCCCGTAGGCAAGTCAGGGTTTAAAGGTGTTAGATGTAGAGCAACACAGAAAAATCCATGGGAAGCCATTATTCAAATTGGTAGTTTCGCCACAGCAGAGGAGGCACATGGGGCATACAAAAGAGCGAGTGCATTGATTTTTGGAGAATTTGCTTGTGCATAGATTTTTGGGGAATTTGCTTGTGCATAGATTTACCTCAAATTTTTAGACCCCCTAACCCCCGTGACTTTCCAAAATTTTTCCGGAAAAAAATCCCAAATAACAAGCTAACTCGTCATTTTTTCTTCAAATTGGTTAGTATGTACACACTAACTTCTCATACGGAGGCCTCATGGCTACCAAAATGGCACCCCCAAAGTCAGCTGCACACGAAAAAGCCGAGGCTGTAGGCCTTAAATCTGGCAAATTATCCATTGGCGGCTACATGAAAGCCGAGAAAAAAGAGGGCGAAAAAGCATCTTTGAAGACTGCCGTAGCCCTAAAAACAGGAAAAATGAGCCCTGCAACCTACGCAAAACAAGAAGCTAAGGGTAAAAAATGATGTCTGAAGCCACAATGGAGCTCGAAATTCAATCCAAAGGGCTCACCGCACCACGTTTAACCCCCGCTGACATTGATTCGGTTATCCATGACGCGAAATACCACGTCATTCCAGGAACAACAGTGACCGTTTGCTGCATTGTCTTGGAGAATGGGTTTACGGTCATTGGCACGAGTGCCTCAGCCAGCCCCGCGAATTTCGACCAGAGTATTGGGCGAAAAATTGCATTTTCCAACGCGCGCGACAAGATCTGGGAGCTCGAAGGCTACCTGCTCAAGCAACGACTGTTCGAGGCTGAGGGGACAAAATGAGTTTGAATCGAACCGTTACAGAGTCGTACGGGCCACAGACCCGACGTAACTTATTTTTGCCTGACTCACTGTTGGAAGAACTCAAAACTATTGCCGCCAAGAGAAAGATTTCTTACAGCGAATTGATTCGACAAATTCTAACTAAGGCACTGCATCATGGCTAAGCCTCAAGCGTTGGAAGTGTTAAGTGGCTGAGCCGTCTCTATTCGATGTCACGGACGACTTGGATCGCATGCTCGCGCTTCCTACCCCTAAGCCAATAGATATTTCCCAGAACATGATTCTGGATATTGCGACGGGATGGGAGGAGCCTGAGGCGATTGCTGCGCGTTATGGCTACGAAGGTATTGCCTGGGAGCGTTTGAAGGCATACAAGCCGTTCCTGCAAGCCGTGGAGGCACAGCGTGCGGAACTTGAGCGTGATGGGTCGATCTTTCGGTCACAAGCCAAAGCTTTGGGTGCCGATGTGTATATGGATCTGTACCGCATGGCAAAGTCTGGGGAAACAACTTTTGGGCAGAAACAAGGCTTTGTGGAGCTCAGTGCCAAGTTAGGAGACATGATCCCTAAAGCTGCACAGGCACAGACCGCTCCGGCGGGTTCGGTCACGATTATGTTTACCACGGGTGGTCGCGCAGATCCCATGACTATTGATGCCATAGATGTAACAACCAAGCAGGTGACATAGCATGTCATCAGCCAACGACATTACGTACAAACCACCCGAGTCGGTGCAAGGGTTTATTCAGTGCAATAAATTTATATCGCTCATTATGGGCCCGGTCGGCTCAGGTAAAACTACGGGTGCGATCTTCAAGATCCTGTACCACGCAGCGCGTATGCGAAAACAGAAAGACGGGATACGTAGGTCTCGTTGTATTGTCATCCGTAACACGCGCCAGATGCTGCAAGACTCGACAATTCCCTCGATCCAGCAGTGGTTTGGGCCAGACATCCTGAGCTATGCCAAAGTTGACGGCAAGATGTGGCTCAAGATTGGCGACATTGAGTGCGAGATTTTGCTGCGGGGCTTGGACGACCAGGATGATGTGCGGCGTTTGCTGTCTGTGGAAGCCTCGTTTGCCATGATGGATGAGTTTCGAGAAGTCAATCAGGCCATTTTTGACGCGGTGCAGGGTCGTGTGGGGCGCTATCCGAGCAAAGGGCAGGGCGGATGCTATACCGATGACGGTAAGCCGAATTATCACGTCTGGGGCGCGACTAACCCACCTGATGGGGATACGCCCTGGCAGAAGTACTTATCAGAACCACCCGATAACGCAGGCGTATTCATGCAGCCGAGTGGTCTGAGTCCTGAAGCGGATTGGCTAGATAACCTGGTTGAAGACTATTACGACAACTTGGCCAAGGGTAAAACCGAGGATTGGGTCGATGTGTACGTACACGGTAAATTTGGTCGATCGCTTTCTGGCCAGCCCGTGTTTAAAGCCTTTAATTCTGATCTGCATGTATCCAAAAAAACATTGAATCACATCAAGTCGACCACGCACCCACTCGTTATTGGGTTTGACTTTGGATTGACTCCGGCCTGTGTGATTGGCCAGCAAGATCCATTTGGGCGCGCGCTGATTTACGCTGATCTGGTGTCTGAGGGCATGGGCGTTTTACGCTTTATCCGGGAAAAACTTAAACCACTGCTCAGCACACGCTTTGCAGGGATGCCGCTTATCATCATTGGTGATCCGGCAGGTTCTCAGCGCGCGCAGACAGACGAGCGTTCCGTATTTGATGTGCTCCGACAAGAGGGGTTTCGGGTTATGCCTGCGCGCACGAACGCGCTTGTAGCCAGAATTAACGCTGTGGACTCACTCCTGACGCGGTTAGTTGATGGTAAACCGGCCTTTTTACTAGATCCTGCATGCGTGAGCACGATACGGGGTTTGCGCGGGGCATACCGATACAAACTGAGAAAGAACGGCGATGTCGAGGACACACCGGAAAAGAACTCTGCGTCGCACGTTGCCGATGCACTGCAGTATTTCGCGTTGCACGTAGACAGCATCAGTAATGGTGCGCAGTGGCAAACCAAGTCCAAACCAATCGAAAAAGCAACTTTTGCATGGGCTTAGGTTACACTGAGTTACTAACACATTTTTGACAGGTTAGCTAGAGATCATGGATACACCCCAGCAAGGCATTAACATAACTGGTGCCACGGCTCCGGGTAATACATCGTTCGGCGGCATCGTCAATATCAAGTCCAACCGGCAAATGAACGAGGACGCCAAGCGCGCGGCGACAGAAGCTAACAACGCACCAGTCGTCCAGGGGCTTGCAGCCTATATCCGTACCAAATGGACACTTGCCAGAACAGCTAAGCAGATGACGGTTGAAACCCGCATGCTGCGCTCGGTGCGCGCGCGCCGCGGTGAGTATGACCCCGACATGTTGGCGCAGATCGCAGAGCAAGGCGGCACGCAGATCTACATGTACTTGACCTCGAATAAATGTCGCGCAGCATCGAGCTGGTTACGCGATGTGTTGTTGTCAGGTTCTGACGATAAACCATGGACACTGAACCCGAATCCTGTGCCAGATATGCCGCCTGATGTGCTGGCTAATTTGATGCAGAAAGCGCAAGCAGAGATCGCCGCGGTGCTCCAGCAAGGGTTAAATCCGAGCCAGGAAGATGTGAAGCAGTTACTGCTTGAGCTAAAAGATGAAGCAATGCGTCAGTTGACGACGCTTGCAGAGAAGTCTGCAGCACGCATGGAGCTCAAGATGAACTCCCAGATGCTTGCGGGCGGCTGGGTACGCGCATTTACGCAGTTTATTGATGATCTAACGACGTTTCCCGCAGCCATTATGAAAGGCCCCGTGGTGCGCAACCGATCGACTTTGAAATGGGTACCCGACCCGCAGAGCCCAGGTAACTTTACACTCAATGTGCAAGATGTTTTACAGCTTGAGTGGGAACGCGTTGACCCGTTTATGGCCTACCCGGCACCGGACGCAAGTGAGATTGACGATGGCTTTTTTATCGAGCGCCATCAGTTATCTCGGGGTGATCTGCACGCCATGATTGGCGTGGATGGCTATAGCGATGCAGCTATTCGGCAAGTTTTAGATGAATATGGTCGTGGCGGGTTGCGTGAGTGGATCTTTATCGACATGGGCAAGCTCTCAGCCGAGGGTAAGTCTGGTGTTGGTGTGTCTACAAACCCCTCAGAATTGATTGATGCACTCCAGTTTTGGGGCTCAGTACAAGGTAAATTGCTGCTCGATTGGGGGCTGACAGAGGAAGAAATCCCTGATCCCCTTGAAGAGTATCCGATTGAAGCCTGGCTAATTGGCCACTGGTTGATTAAAGCCGTTGTTAACCCAGATCCGCTTGCACGCAAACCATACTTTAAAGCCTCATACGAAGAAATTCCCGGTGTATTTTGGGGTAATTCCGTAGCGGATCTTGCACGAGACACCCAGAGCGTGTGTAACGCGGCTGCGCGCGCGTTGGTCAATAACATGAGCCTGGCCTCAGGCCCTCAAGTGGTCTACAACATTGACCGACTTCCACAGGGCGAGAACATCACACAGCTCTACCCATGGAAAGTATGGCAAGTAACTGCTGACCCCATGGCGGGCAACCAACCACCGATTCAGTTCTTTCAGCCAAACTCCATGGCACAAGAACTGATGGCAATTTACGAACGGTTCTCTACTCTTGCTGACGAATACACCGGTATTCCTCGGTACATGATGGGCGGCTCCGCTCCTGGCGGTGCAGGTCGTACAGCATCTGGTATGGCACAGATGATGGGTAATGCAGCCAAAAATATCAAGCAAGTCATCGCAAACATTGACGAGCGCGTGATCGAGCCTGCTGTGAGCCGGTTGTTCTACTACAACATGCGTTATGGCAACGACGTTGACTTGAAAGGAGACGTAAACGTAATTGCTAAGGGTACGTCTGGCTTGCTGGAAAAAGAAGCTGCGCAGCAACGGCGTAATGAGTTCTTGCAAATGGCGTTGAATAGTCCCGTTGCACAACAGGTAATCGGCCCTGAAGGCATTGCAACATTACTGCGTGAAGCCGCTAAAACACTAGAGATGAACCAAGATGACGTGGTACCACCGGATGAAGTCGTTAAGCGAAACATTGCTCAAGCTGCGCAACAAGCTGCCGCTCAACAGCAGGTGGAGTTAGCACAAAAGAACGGCAATCCGCAGGCTGGTGGCACGCCTCCAGCACCACCAAGTCCTGGTCAAACACTAGCTGGCGGTCAACCTGTGACTAATTTGATGCAAACAAAGCAATAATTATTTGCGTGTTAGCTCCTGAAGGTGTACATTTCACATATAGAGTTAGCTAGTGCCCTGTAATTTAATTCGAGCGGAGGCCAAAATGGCTGATCTGATGAGTTTAGGTAAACGCGGCGGCAAAGAACTTGCCCAAGAAAGCGCGAAGACCGATGGCATGTGCAAGGGTGGTTCGACGGGTATCGGTGGCGGTGACGCTTCGATCTTTTCGTCACTCAAGCGCGGCGGTAAAGAATTGTGTCAAGAGACTGCCCCACGCAGTTTCGGCAGTAAGTAAATGGTACGAATTGATGAACGCGCTGCGCGTGCGTTTGCCCACCTGAAAGCACCAGAATTTATTCCTTTAGTGGAGTATCTGAAAGCGCAGAGGCAGGACGCATTAGAGCAGCTCGGGACATCTAATTCTGAGCAACAAATTTACCGGCTACAAGGCGAGGCCGTGATTCTCAAGGAACTCCTTGGGCATATCGAAAATGCAGAAGCATTACTCGCCAAACTGAAGAAGTAGCAGCAGACCGTAAGCGTGATGTACCAGCCGTATGGCGAAGTGCGTTGACGTGATCGGAGCTAACGGAGATGTGGAAATGCAATTGCCAAAAGCAGTCCAGCAACAGCTGGAAGACGCAGATCGTATGGTCGCGCAGATCAATGAAGCACAGACAGAAATTGTTGAAGCTCCAAAGAACACTGAGCCATTAGACGCACCTGCAGAGCCTAAGCAAGTCAATCCAGAGCCTGTACCGCCACAAGTCGAAGAGCCATGGGAGCAACGCTACCGAACTCTGAGAGGGATGTACGACGCTGATGTGCCAAGACTTCACGCACAGACGAAAGAACTGAATACGCAAGTACAGGTTCTCGCAGATGAGCTAGAGGCAGTCAAAGCAGATCGAATCGAACAACGGCAAAAGGCAAGCATCACCGATGAAGACCGAGAAGCTTTTGGGCCCGATTTAATCAACCTAATTGAACGTGCAACAGAGGTCAAAGTGGAAACACTGCGCGCCCGCGAAGCACAGCTAGTTAGCAAGATTGATGAGCTTACCAGTCAGCTAGGCAACGTATCCGAACGGCAAGTTGTTTCCGATAAGGAGAGCTTCTTGTCGCGTCTTACAGCGAAGGCACCAGCGTGGCAAACCTTGAACACAGATCAGGGATTTATCAACTGGCTCCAGGAAGTAGACGCTGTGTACGGCATACCGCGCCAGATGGCACTGAACTCTGCGTATGAAGCATTTGACGATAGTCGCGTAGCGGCCATTTTCAATACATACAGCGGTAACGCAGCGCCTAAGTCGACACAAGCCCCAGCGGGTAATAACCCAGAACTTCAACGTCAAGTTGCACCGAGCAGGTCGCGTTCATCTGCGCCGCCAACCGACACATCAAATTCCAAAATCTATTCTGAAAACGAGATTGCGGAATTTTATAGCGAGTGGAGACGTGGAATGTTTAACAACGACGACGCGGTTCGTATTGAGAACGATATTCACGCTGCTATTGCTGAGGGACGTATTCGACGTTAACAACCTGAGGTGATGGTGGCATTTCCTAGTTATCCCAAAAAGGAAGTTCCATGACTACCATCACCGCAGCAGCAACCTACCCAGTTAACTCGGGTGGATTTAACAGCCCCTCCGGCGCTGTCGCCTACGCAGGCACCCCCTATTCAGGTTCGTTCATTCCAGCTCTCTGGTCTGGCAAACTTGCGCAAAAATTCTATTCCGCAACCGTGTTTGGCGAGATCGCTAACACTGATTGGCAGGGCGACATCTCGGGTATCGGTGATACGGTCATCATCAATACCATCCCAACGGTCACGATCAACAACTACCAGATCGGTCAGAACCTGAACTACGAGATCCCTGCACCAAGCACAATCCAGTTGGTTATCAACAAGGGTAAGTACTTCGGTGTGAACGTGAACAACGTCCTTGAGCTGCAGGCTAAGCCCAAACTGATGGACATGTTCACCAACGACGCTGCCATGCAGATGAAGATCAAGATCGACACAGACGTGTTGGCTGGCACTTTCAACGGTGGCGCTGCAACTAACCAAGGCGCTGCTGCAGGTAAGATTTCAGGCGGCTATAACCTGGGCACTGACACAGCTCCTGTGACACTGACCGCTGCAAACATTTTGCAAAACATCACTGCACTGTCAAGCGTGCTTGATGAAGCAAACGTACCTGAGACAGACCGCTGGCTCATCATCACCCCAACTGAGCGTCAGATTTTGATGCAATCCAACTTGGCACAAGCCCAGTTCATGGGTGACGGTCAAAGCGTTCTGCGTAATGGCCGCATCGGTATGATCGACCGCTTTACCGTGTTTGTCTCTAACCTGACTCCTCGCGCTGCTGCGGGTAAAGATTGGGCTGGTGTGACTTCAGCCGGTACTGCCAAGCGTCACGCCATCATGGCTGGCCACAAGTCTGGCATCACGTTCGCTGCTCAGATTGCTAAGGTTGAGAGCCTGCAAAACCCTAACGACTTCGGTACGCTGGTTCGCGGCTTGAACGTCTACGGTTATCAGATTGCTCAAGCTGACGCTATCGCGCTTCTGGTCGCTGCAAACTAAATACAGATCGCTAGGTAGGGTATCGCCTTACCTAGCTCTGTTCATCCGACAAGGAGCTTCACATGACTTCCCAAGTAAAACTCGTCCAAGCTGGTGTCTGGCCAGTAGAAGCCGCGGGTGACGCAGGTGGTGATTACGCGGCTGTCGCGCTGTCATCGTCTAACTCACAAACAGCAACAGTTTCAGGTTCGGGTACAACGCAGACAAGTTCAACTGCTAGTACTGGGTTGGCTGGTAGTACGTACCAGATTTCTGCTGACATCATGAACTTCACCACTGTTGGTACGACATACAACACGGCTCAGATCGTATATCAGGGCTCAGCGTTTATGACCGTATTTAACTCAGGTGCAAACACTGTATTGGTCTACCCCCCATTGACGGGCACGATCAATGGTCAAGCAGCCAATATCCCATTTGGTGTTGGATCGCAAAAGTCCACGACATTCATCACACCTGATGGATATACATGGTTTGCAGCACACGCAGGTTAATAAGTGGGGGCCTAGCCCCTGCTTTACGGGATATGTTTAATGGGCACACTCACCGCGCAGTACGTACTCGACAAAGCTGTTATCCAGCTTAACGATCTCACGTCTGTTCGGTGGACTCGTGCTGAGCTTTTGAAGTGGTTAAACGATGCGCAACGACAAATTGTGCTCATGCAACCGAACTCGTCTAATGTCACTGCGGCCATGAAAATGGTTGCGGGTACTCGGCAGACTATCCCTGCTGATGGCTGGCTTTTACTTGATGTGTACCGCAATATGGGTACTGCAGGGACTACCCCAGGTCGTGCGATTCGGATTGTCTCCAAAGAATTGATGGATGGGTTCAACCCAGACTGGCACTCAGATACTGCAGCGACTGTAGTCAAAAATTATTTGTACGACATCCAAGACCAGACTGCGTTCTGGGTATATCCACCAAGTAACGGTATGGGATACCTCCAGGTCAACTACGCAAAGGTTCCTGCTGATCTGACCTCGGAATCGCAAGCCATTGGGCTGAACGATATTCTGCAGACTGTGATTCTCGATTACATCATGTACCGAGCTTGCAGCAAGGATGCTGAGTACGCACCAGGGCTTCAGCTTGCACAGGGCTATTGGTCGACGTTTACCGCTGCCCTTGGTGCAAAAGAAAACGCAGAAACCACGAATTCACCGAACTTGTCGCTCGTTGGTGCACGAGGCGCGACCGCACCGGGAGCACAATCATGACTTCAGTAGCATACAGTGTGTTCTTGCCTGAGGTGATGCAGTACGTTCCTGACGTACCTGAGACTGTGGCTGAGAATGCCATTCGTAGCGCGTGCATCGAATTTTGCGAGCGAACAAGGTTTTGGCAAGATGATGCTGACCCCATCACCCTAATGGCTGGGATGTCTAACTACGAAATGGATATGAACGCCAGCATTAAGTTTGTCGATATTATCGAGGCTTGGGTTGACGATCAGCTAATTATCCCTAAAAGTGCAGAGGATCTGACACGCATATTTCGTGGGTGCGATTGGCGCTTGCTTGTTGGGGCACCGTCTTACATCACGCGCATGATTTCGACTGAACTTATTGTCGTTCCTCAGCCACTCGTGTCTGGAGGAAATTTACGTATCCGCGCAGCATACGCACCAACGCGTGCCTCGACCACAGTTGGTAGCACCGTCTACGAAGAGTACTTGGAAGCTATTGCCTACGGGGCTCGCGCGCGCCTGTACAACACACCCAAACAACCATATTTCGATAAGTCTTCAGCCCTTGAATTCGACCGTCGTTTCCGTACTGCGATCAGTGAAGCGCGTGTGCGTGTAAACCGTGGAATGACAAGAGCTTCTGCACAAATCGAATTTCAACGGATTGCGTAACTATGCCTGCAGCCTCCTATGATTTTGAGCTTGAGCAGGGTGCCACGATGATTAAACCAATCATTTGGTCTGACAGCACAGGCGCAGTTATGAATCTGACTGGCTATACAGCCAAGATGCAGATACGTCAGAGTGTCACTGCGACTGATGTGTTGCTTGAGCTTTCGTCTGCACTGAATACCCTAGTCATTACTGCTGCGACAGGCACTATCACCATGATTTTTAGTGCTGCAACGACTGCGGCTATTACGTGGACTCGCGCCAAATATGACCTGGTAGTCACGTCATCTGATGGCACGGTCACGCGTCTAATTGAAGGTCAGATTTCAGTATCTAAAGAGGTCACTCGATGACCGATAT